>Ga0307510_10004059_pt1 | contig 17170 bp, 24 predicted proteins | sample 12_EM_MG_FD_207224 | JGI IMG/M metagenome (GOLD analysis project Ga0307510, IMG submission 207224) | Populus trichocarpa ectomycorrhiza microbial communities from riparian zone in the Pacific Northwest, United States - 12_EM | ecosystem: Host-associated > Plants > Roots > Unclassified | place...
GTTATCTGCAATGAAATATAAATAAGAGGTATGTTATGTCTCAGTTGGTACAAGGACAATCAAAGGTTAGTCATCTTATTCTCAAAGCATTTTTCTTCTAAATGACTTTGCTCTGATGGTGAAATATTCATATGTATGTAGATGCCAGCAGGTACAAGGATAGGCATCCAATCTATGAGATCCACTAGCAGTCCTGCATTACCAGAAGTCTTCTAGAGACCAGTGAGAGAAAATACCCATCCAGGTGCACCAGGCGTAATCGGAGTAAGGGGTGTTGCGTCCGGTGTAGTGGAATGCAACCGCTGTGCTGCTCTCTAAGGGCAGGCTGGGTGGCCAGGAAGATTCCGATGAATTCTCAGCGTCCGGATCTGACAGGAATGCGAGTACCCTGGACACTCTTTTTGCTAATCTATCCGAAAAGTTAGTATCTCTCATCTCCTTTATGCAGAAATAGGAGACTTGCCTATAAATTATTCCACGTAGTTACCTGTTGTACTACAACCCCAAATATAGGATTCTTACAGTATACCAAAGCAATGTGTCCGGTAAACCTGCCTACCAACAATGTCCCCACACTATATCGGTCTTATCCACAACAGTTAACCCAATTACCTTCCCACTCTGCGATTGCTCTACTGCTCAATAAATTAGCCTTTACTACAATGTGTGAAATTACCATATTTACTCATATAATCCACGATCTTCGTATGCAAGACTATCTCCGTAATTAGACCAAACCCCTCTCAAGAAATGGTAACATTTTTCTCACACTGTCAAGCCTGAGTGTGCTGAGCCTGCTGGATCTCGCTCACTGGTACTCACAATTCTCTTAACCTGTCAAACTAAACCCATAAAGTTAGTGGGCTGAGACAGGAATTGGAGGAGATAGACTTGCATACAGAGGTATTTGCTCATTCGAGTAAATACAGTAGCACAGGGAAGGTGACCAATAATACGAACATCAGAATCCCGCCTTATTGAGTTCCTCCAGACACGGCCCGCAATACTACCGACAAAGTCCTCCTTGCTGAAGGTAAAGTGACCTTCACCGCAGCGTGATAGTGGCCGGTGAAGCATAATTTTCGCAAAATCTATCACAAAACTAGTCCCAGTGACACCTTTTACAATAATATGGACTTTCTCTCCATTGACCCCGGCTTCCTGGGTTATGGTTGGCGGGAATATGGACGGATCAGACAGATGGTGTGCGTCAGAGTCTGCCAATTCCCATTTCTCTAGATGGAAGCTTCCTTCTGATTCCAAGACAGTAATGACAATCGCAGTTTTCACATCTCCAGCCAAGCTCTCCAACCGCCACTGAGCATCAACCTGAAGGTGTGCAAGAGACTCTGAAGTTCCCCATTCAACCACAAGGGTTGGACAATCGGTCTCGAAAGGGCGTGGGCTAGGTTTTAATGCTGAATCTGGCTCTTTTTCACTCCCGAGCCCTGAAAACCCTGCAGCCCCTACAGGCTCAAGCTCACTATCAAGACCCATCTAAAACAGCTTCTCTTCAAACCAACAGACAAACACCCTGTAGGCCAATTCATGGACTGTACTAGCCCCGAGTTTGACGATCAAGAACCCCCTCGCCGGAAATGTACATGAAGCGGAGTCCTTTGTAATGTGTGTCGCAGATGTTGCTAATATCCTCAAACTCCCGTTTGGTGACAGGGCTAAAGATTCAACCTGGGACCTAAGTTACCCGTACTAGGCGTTCGTCATCGCAGGGAAGGATTTGCGCCGCGCCGCAGGACAACATTGAAAGGAGCGTGGAATACCTCACCCGTGATGCAGCAAACATCCCTGGGCTGTTAAAAATGGGCACGATGGAGTGATAGAAATGCTACTCGCCCGGGACGACGTGCAGTACACCACCAATCTTAATTCCGTTGCCCCTGGGGAAAAGTGATAAGGTCGTTTAGATCAGCGCTGAGGGTATTAGGACCATGTAGAGCATATCGAAGCCTGAAAGTATCATGGCATATAAGATAAATGTCAGCACTTCCGGGAAGTTTGGAAGATGGATAATAGTGAGGCTCAGAGTTAAGCAAGGGAAAGATGAGCTGCGTGGTTTATAGAACCACAAGGAAGATTCACTCATGCTTACGTATCTAGTTGATAGGATTCAGTCATTGAAATCTCGGGATGATAGGTTGTAAGTTCCTTCTTTTCTTCTTCTATCATATGACTTCCTATAAATCCACCTAATTTACCAAGAGCCCAACATCATTTGGCTGCTCGATTTCCATCAAAGTTGACTGCTATCTATTCCTCCCACGCCGGCAACCATCTGCACAACACCATCCCAGCCCCATTTTCCACCACGGTCTCTGAAACCGAGTGACAATAGATGACGGTCATTTCGTCCTTTAAATGACAATATTTCTAACTAAAACCTTTTGTACATTCATACTAAGGTTGGTACTACAAGGGAAAAAATCCCCTTTCCCGTGATGGCTTCACTTGTGGCGGTGGTTCCAAACTTCAATTTCACACCAATTACACATTCCTGTTGAAGACACATACAATTCACCTCCGGATAAGTAACTCAAGGGGGCAGATTCCCACAGTAGTGTTCGCAGATAGAAAGTCTTTCGGAAAGTGTTCAAGACCCCTGATACCGAGCTTTGACAATTGCTCCTACCGACTCCGGATGTGGGAACTCCATAACTAGCGCCTATTCCAACTGTAATACAAAAACAGACGTCCCAAAGTGCTAGAAGAGTAGCGCAAGTGAGTGGATCCAAGCCCGGGCACCAAAGGGCCTTATCACTCGCAAACCCTCTTCCTGCAAGGCTCCGCTTCCTCACCACCTTCAGAGTTTCCCCGATATCTTTTTCGAAGATTGGAGTAATGTAGTAACCCAGGCTCCCCCAGTATCCCCATATGGCCCTGGCCCCCTCCACGAGCTTCTCCTTCCCCGACCACTTCCTCATGTCCTGGCGCGCCTTCCCCGACCACTTCCTCATGTCCTGGCGCGCCCTCCCCTACCTCCACTTCTTTATAACCACCCGAGACTTTGTCAGCCGATGATCCTCACTACAAAACGACGCCGGGCGAGAACAAACCCTGATCCTCCTTAGCTTTATCACCCAGCCCATTCTCTGCTTCCTCCTTTCCCAGCTGAATAACCCAACTCCTCACGATAGACAAATCCCCATCCCCCTCTAGCTCATCAATCCTGTCGCTCAGTTGGGTAAGGAAAAAATTGCGCCCCTCACGCACACCCCGGCCGTATTCGGGGGTGAGCGAATCCCTTGCCGCGCAGTGAGTCTCCACAACACCGGCGACGACTCCATGAAAATGTCTGATTATAGGGGTCATTATGGCTGTCAACGTGGTGTCAATGGCAATAATTGCTTGGTGTTCATGTGGAGGGTGTTGGTGTGGAGGAATCTGGTGATGGCAGTGAGGTCGATAGCAATACCGAAAGCAATAGCGTGATTACGTTGTCGAGGTTGGGGTTGGGGCAGAGGGTATCGCTAGAACTTTTCGGTCCACTCAATCTTAGCAGATGAAAGGTGACCTTTATTCCATTATCATAATAATAATATTATAATATTATTATCATCATTTCTTGAGCAATCAGTAATCTCTAGGGTAGTTTAGGATCTATTAAATTTGCCCCATAACCTAAAGAGAGCAGCCCCATCTGTGCCCTTGTTCCACAATTAAATCTCTGGTTTGAAAGTATGATATAATATCATATCATAACTGTAAGACTGTAGCGGAAGATTATGTAAATATGCCTTTAACAGGAGCGAAGTTGCCTTCTAATAATATTACCGCCTTTTCACTCACCACCCCCACCTGTTAAGAATTCAACAAATTAAGTCTACCAGCAAGCTATACTTGTACACCACGCATCACTCGCTATCTAGAGGCCCTCCGAGCAGCACAACGCACATAAATTGACCTGAAAAACATCTTCCACTAGCTTCACAACCATATATCTCCACAAAGGCTTTAATATTCAATTGTAGCTTTCCCATACGACTTTCCGGCATGCACCAAGTCCAGCTCCAAATCGGCTGACCCAACCTTCATGTCGACAGCGAAACTAGCCCTGGAAACCCCGCTTTGAAAAAAGAACCCCAATCGCTTAATCTGGAAAGCTGACGGTGGCATCATACTCACATCACAGGTGACTGTCCCTAACGCATCCACCACTTTTCTGTTGTTAGTCTCTTGCCAATTCCTGAAGGACGGGGTAACCTACTCCAGTGCTTAGCGCTCGGAGGCGGATTATCAAATTTGCACCCCACAAGGGAGAGCCTTATTGCCCGCTGATCACCCGGACGGAAGGATGCCCCACAGGGTATCGAAATTACTTTTTCATTGTTGGCGTCATCGCCCTATTTGCTTTTCAACCTTACATCCAGCGAAGCAGTAGAAGCGAGCGCATACCTTTGCTGCTAGCCACTCAACATTATCCCGAGTATATTTTGTGTCATAATAAGGATCCGTGAAGGAGTCTTCTTCATCATGTAGACCTGCTTCAAATCTTTTCGCTATCACTACGCCGTAATGTTGCTTTAACTTCCGTGTATGGACAATGCCCTCAACGCCATGGAGAACTGCGCCTCGGACCACGGCAGACCAGCTATAGACCCTCAGTATGCGACTATAGGAACTAGTTTATGGGGTTTCGACAAGCTTACGAAAAATTGGGATTAATAACTCGGATATGGTAGGACTGCCACCTAACCCAAGCCTGCACTTCTTTGTAGAGATATGCAGATTCACCGAAGCCGCCAACCAGGAAAATTGTCTATTAATTAGCTTAGTCATAAAATATCAGGCAAAGGGTAATATACAGAAACCTTGTTTGAGAAATCCAATTTGTTGGAATCCCGAACTTGCTGCCCCAGCAGGGAGATCACTTGCTTGACGATTGGGTCGAACAAACCCTTCATATCAGCCCTACTCAATGCTTCAGTCCCACCGGCCCTCAATAATACTAGTACCAGCTAGTTTAAGGTACTCACATCGTCAATCTCAATTCTCCATCCTCAATCCCACTTGCGGGGTCATCTCTCACATACCCAACAGGGATCCGCCAGAAGTCCGTACGAGCTGTAGTTCCAAACTCCTTCTTTGCCGTGTCGAAACTGCGCATAAGGGAGCTCTGTGGGTCAGTCTTTCGAGCGGGCCATTCCCTAAAGCCAGGCCCAATGCGGGACGCTAAAAGGCTGAGGAACGCTCTGTCTACTGCGACAGACCCGCATTTCCCACCAGAGCCTACGGCGGCTTCGTATAGGCTTAGCCTAGGACTTACTTTTTCGACCGTGTAGGTTATCAAATCCTGTGCACTCAGCAACCTCTAATGCTAGTGGGGTCCAAAGTGACTTACCACAGTCCCGCCCCCAGCATCACAAATTACCACCCGCTCGCCAGGCTAGACTCTGTTAACCCCAACACAGAACGCGTAGGCAGAAGAAAGCCTACCTCGAGAGGGCTATCACTCTCGGAGCGTTCATGGCAAATCTCCTTGAGGCAATATGACGCCGCAGCCTCCGGCTCTGAAACCATTGTCAATGTATCCCCAGCCCTCGACGTAAATCCAGCATCCTTAGCCGCTTGACAGGTTGCGTTCTGCGCCTCGTGACTCCATATCGCCGGTGTCGTCAAAACGAATTGAATCGGCGTATTATCCAATGTACGGATAAGCCTTTGGCGTAGTGTCCTCATAAGATGCGCGTACAGCAGCTTGAGGTAATCCGTTGTAATTTCTACCGCCGTCTTCCCCGCGGGAAGTGGGGTGTTTGCGTACGAGCGATCCATAGATTGGGGGTTCGATGTGGCCAGTCGGGGGTTGTCGTACTGTGTTGCAGCGTTCACATCTAGGAGAAGTTTAAAGAAGCCATGGCGGGTCCCGTTCGGGGGGATGTCATAGCCCCAAGTTGCGCCATTCTCCGAATAACTGATTTCGGTGGGGACTTTGACATGGTTGGTGTTTCCCCGACCTGGCCAGCTGTCGATTACTTCTATTTTTTTATAGTCGGGCTCTGTCGTATGAATATATGCTAGCCCTAGAGGTATCGGTGAGCCATAGTATCCGCTATTGAAGGGAGACGCTAATTACCAGAGTATGTCGTGCCAAAATCCACTTTAATCCACAGATTAGAATATCAGAAGCCGAAAGCGAAGGAGAACATACCACCTACTACCAGCCTGTGGCGTTCATTTGACATTTTAGATATTGTCTGTGTAGAACGAAAATTTTCTATTGTAGCTAACGTTAATGCAAGTTAGTGATAATCCCGTGGTGTTGGATGAACAAACTGACCTCAGTTTCCTACGATACGAGATGATAATCCAGATGGACAATCCATATTCGCGGGCTTGTAGCTTACGGCAATTCAGACAGAAATTCAATACACCAAGCGCCCGACGGTCTCATTTTTAGTTTTTCCCGCTGCTGCCTTGAGGTCTCGACCCAACCTCCATGCACCGAAACGTGTCAACAGAGCTGTATTTTGCTTGATCCGTCCAAGTTAATCTCTCGACTCTCCAAAACCCTCAAGATCGTCGCAATTAGAACCAGTTCCCTGCGGGGTTCACCTGTAATCGAATACTCGTACTCGCTGAAACAGTTGCTCACTGCGCGTCCGTCTTTGCTTTTTCTGTGCGGGGAAATGGCCGTCCTAACTTTTCTATTGGACGGACGCCTCGCAGTACTCTGTGACCACATAATCTAACACAATAACTACGAAATCATTCACGTTGCGCTCTGAAAGAATCTTGTGCATAGATCCCACGATCGAGCACGACACTCGCCGCCCGCCCTCAAATACAGAAGAGAATCGCCCTATCCAAGCCAGAATACCAGAAGCACCATGGAACAACAGATAGTCCAGGCCTCCAATAAGAGAGGGCGCAGCATAAAAAGCTTTCTTCCTGTGAGAAAAACTCTTCCCTATTTCCTAGAAAACCTCTAACGCTTCCCCAGGGTTATGGCGGAGATGCTGGGTCACTGTCACTAAACTCCAGAAAGGCCGACGAAAACGCATTTAATAACGTCATCAACCTTAATGGAGCCTTAGATGCCATGCGAGCAAACCTAGCAAAAGAGAATGCAAAACTTGATGAAGCTAATGAACGCCTGCTACGCGATAAAGCAGACCTCGAGACCCAGGCCACGGTGCTAAAGAATACAATTTCAAAGATTAGAGATGAATTAGAGGAAAGCGAGAGAATCCGAGATGCGCAAACCGAAGAACTCAGAAAATTTCAAACTCAAGAGTACGAAAAAACAAGGAGTGCTGCGCGCGAGTCGCATGAGGCCATCAGCTCCCAATTCCAAGAAATATTTCGGCAGTGCTCGGACTGGGCGAGGGACTATTTTAATATCAAGATAGCAGATTTCGATATAAGCAAGTTCCCGGAGTTCAGAAAGGAATTGGAAGAGGTGTCTTGGGACAACAGTGACTGGGGCAGTAAGGAGCTCTTCAAAGCTTCGCATTTGGTCCAGGCGGTGCTTGGGAACATGATATGCCGTCAAATCTTTCTTTCTCCCTTCTCCGGAACGCCGCCGAATTTTTATCGACAATTTCAAGACATGTACCAGATAAAGTGTCACAGTATACCTTCCTCTCCTAGCCCTGTGAACCATGCTGATAAACACAGTTGATAGAGCAGAGGCACAGCGCTGGCGAGCGAGCAGTCTCCAGGCATTTTACTCGTGTACGAGATGGCCATTGAGAGGCCAAGAATCCTACCCACTCCAATCATACAAAGAGCAATACGCAACGGATATCGTCCGCAACATCGAAGAAGTCCTCAGACCAATCACCACCACCCACTGGCCCAGTTTATCTGCCCGAGAACCGCGTGTGCACAGCGAAAGGCTCCGCGTGATAGTCAAGTACGCTATGGCACTCGGCGAGAAAATGAGCAAGCAATCTTCCGAGCTACACATGTTCTCTAAGCCTTGGCTTGACCACAACGATCGACTCTTCATTCCCAACGACCCCCGGGTGAAGAGTAGGCTTGGTGACGAAGACTACGACCCTCAAGACCGTTTACGGGTGGACTTAATCCTTTCCCCAGGGTTCCTCAAATATGGCAACGACAATGCGGAGAACTTAGACGCCTGGAGCGTATGGACGCCTGCAATCGTGGAAATACATGATCCAGCTAGACAACTCCCACCGCCGCCCTCAAGACTGCCGACAGCACCTGCAAGAACACCACCGGCGTTTTCTCCGAGAGATTCTGAGGAATTACCTAGGGAGATGCAGAAGGGAGCAGCATCGCCTAGTACGACAACCGAACAGGAGTGCCATGAGGACGAAGAGTTCGAAGAAGTAGACCCTTTCAACGGTGTGCCGCCATGGTATTAGGGCTTGACTTGTTTGATAAGAATTTCATCCAGGGTTTTCTCACCAGCCTGCTCAGTATTCTGCTGTTTTGTGACCAAAGCCGTGATAGGATGATTCTTAACCCACTCTCTATTAAGAACGTAAATCCGTGTGTTAAGAAACATGATAACTCACTCACAACCACTAATATTTTTCCTGATACAATGCTTGTAGCCTGCCCAGAGCGTCATCCTACTCTCAATCTCGAACTAAAGCTGGCCTACGGATACCTACAGATACTGTACAGTACTCGAGTACTTCGCACACTAATTAGGCCCGGATTGGTCAGGTATGCTTCAGATCTTCCCCCTCCCCTCAACTGTGAAAGTTACCCACTCCCCACAACTCCGATCCCCACAAGAATCCCCGGCGCTGTGCTTGTAGACCATGGCCTACCCTCTGCCGATCATTGCACCCATTGCGCCCTGCCTCTATCCACATGGCTGGAGTACCGTATGCCCCAACGAATATGACAACACAACTACACTACCTCCTAGAGCCCCAACCCAACAAACCCCAGCTTCATTCGTTGCCCCATCCAGGTATGCCGTAGCACCCATCGATGACCGTTAGCCAAAAATGATATTGGTAGTGCTCCAAAGCCAAATTTACTAGCACACCCAATCACTGCCTCTCCCAGATATTCGGAACACTCTACCGAACTCGAATTTCTACCAGGACTACCGTCGTATCGTGATGGGGGGCCACATCACAGGCGGGGCCACTTGCGGCCCGGAAGGACGCTAAGCCGAAACATTCTAGGCAACCGTAACGTACCGTATTATCGATCACCGACGTGGCAGTGCGTTAGTTGTTGTCTGTGCACGGTGACCAAATTGATGCTAACACCTCACGCCGTTGGGGTTCATGTACGAGTACGGTACCGGCAGGCAACCGTACGTACTGCAGTCCTATCCCCCAGTCAGCCGCAACCAGTTCGATATGTCGAGCTCGATAAAGCGGGGAAGCTTCCGAGCAGCGCTCCTACAGAAGTATTATATAAGACGGTTTTCGATTCAATAACTTAACCTTCAGTACGGTCGGCAAAAGAACGGTCAAGAGCCTCATCTACTCTATGGAACCCCTAGTCGCAGACACACCACCTTCCCCATGGGAACTAGAAGATATCGATTACAAGACCCTCATGGAGGACGAAATAGTGATAGCAGTTATGGGTGTTACGGGCGCAGGGAAGAGCCACCTCATACGCCAAGTCACAGGACTCAACGAGATTGCGGTCGGGGACGGTTTAGAGTCTTGTATTCTCCCCATTCCATCCCAACCGATTTTTTGACACCAGAAACAAGCATTTACTAAGAAGGAGAGGGAAAAAAAGGCACCGACAAAATAGCTTCCTACCGGTTTAAACACGAAGGCCAAAACATCACTCTTGTCGACACCCCCGGATTCAACGACACCTACCGCACAGACACAGATGTCCTCCTCGACATAGCGACATGGATGGAATTCAGCTACCGCGAGAACTTCAAACTCTCGGGAATAATCTACCTGCACCCCATATCCGCCGTTAAAATGGAAGGCTCGGCGCTCAGGAATTTACGCATGTTCCGGAAGCTTTGCGGTGAGGATGCCCTCAATCACGTATTCCTCGCGACAACACACTGGAAAAACGTCCCCGAGGAGGTCGGCAACAGACGCGTTAAGGAATTGAGGGAAAACCCGGAGTTCTGGAAGGGAATGTTAAGCCGTGGCGCTAAAGTTGCCAAGTACCTTGGTGATAGAGAGTCTGGTTTGGACCTTATCGACGTGCTTGTCAAGATGGGCCGCGTGACGTTGGGGATCCAACATGAGCTCGTGAATGAGGGCAAGGAATTATACGAGACTGCGGCCGGGGAAGCGGTGAACGCGGAGCTCGCGCGGTTGCAGAAGAACCATGAGGTGGCTTTGAGCGCCGTGAGGGCGGAGTGGGTGCAAGCGTTGAAAGATAAGGACGACGAGCTCAAGGAGGTTCTCTCCGAAGAGAGGCAGAGAATTGAGGAAAAACTAGCCCAGGTGGAGAACGATAGGGAGAATTTGAGAAAAGAAAGGAGGAAGGAAATTCGAGAGCAGGAGGACGAGTGGCATAGGCGGGTCAAGCACATGGAAGGAGTGCAGCAGAAAGAACGCGAAGAGTATCAACAACGATTCAATGACCTACAAGCTTCTGTTAGAGATAGAGAAAGTAGGATCCCTTGGATGTCGGTGATAGATTTGGTGGTAAAAGGGCTGGTTCATTTCATGAATGCTAGGGGATAGTTCTCTTTTTTTTCTCTTTTTTATTGTACTCATTCTAGCTTGTGCTCTAGCAATTTCACGCCTATCAGATCTGTGTGCTAGCTTAACGATGGTCTCCTTGAGCCTCAGCGTCATACAGAAAGTGATTCCGAACCCGCAAGTTAGGGCCATCCGTACAGTACGCAAAAACACAGTGAGCCAAACCCAAGAAGAAAATAAAGCCTGTTCCAAGTTCATGCGCAGAGAGCTTAGAGAAAAATAAGAGACCTCCTTGTGTCCCAAACAATAAAACTATGGCTTTCCAAAAAAAAAAGAAGAAAAAAACCATACATTTTTTATGATATACCAGTAATACCTCAATTACTACACTTTAGTTTAAAATTGCGCCCAATGTTATAATTTCCGAGGCATACCATTACCTCCCAAGACACAGTGTTCTACGAGTAAATGGGAAGACATAACCGATATCATTACAGCGCATCACAACCAGCTCCTACACTCCGAGCCTCGTCCGTCCTGGATATGAGCCAGGAAAGCCCACAGCCTATGTTCCAACCCCAGATGGAGATAAGCCATGATAAATCTTTTGAACCCTGTGATAAGGAGATTTCTAGTGCCCTCATCCCCGAAGCAAAAAATTAAAATCCCACCCCACCTACCGTCCCTTCTTCAACGTTCGTCTACCGAAGCCGTCCTCGCAGTGCTCGCATAATAAGTACCGGATTCATCAGGCGATAGATTCGGAGGTCACTCACAGCTTCTGTCCAAGAGTATCCCCCTCTCGGTTACCAGCCAGTCCGGCTGCGTCCTACTTTGAGACCTCATGGCATTCAGAGGCCTTCGCCATTGCGTTCCCTACTATTTACAGCACATTCATTCGCCACCAAAAATGACTACAAGTACCAATAAGTTAGTACATGACAATTCGGGCTAGTAGCCGTTCTACGCAAAAACCGAGCCCACCTTACTCACTCGTCTTTGCCAAGAATACCTCTGTCAGCCGATATCTTGCTGGAGTTCTCACCAAATATTCGGCTCACGGAGGTATTCTTGGCAAAGACGAGTGAGTACAGACTATTTTCTTAGCCCCAAGGAACTTGGGTGTTCCTTTCCGGGTCACATTAGATGGGAAACATGTAGAGAGCAGTTTTCAGCAAAGAAACTTTGAACAGACAGTTTACAGAATTGAGGAACCACTCATGAGTTAACTTAGACCAAGAGAGGTCATCATGAACTGTGCCTTTTGTATACCACCGCATAGAAAGTCTCCGGTTTCCTTCAGAACTTACTAATCATTCCATATAATACCACAAGTCGCCCAGTCACGCTCAACACTTCCGTGTCAGAAAGAAGCAGTTCTCATGATTCAAACAGCTTGTTGAAGTTCTCGATCCAGGTAGTGTCAAGCTGAGGGCCCCAAAAAAGTGGGGATCCACTGCGTAAGGTAGCCAACGGACTGAGATTCCCGTTATGCTACACAATTAGTTAGCAATTGGGTCAATATCTCCGTCCCCCCTCCCGACCGTAGCTATCCGCTTGCCCACTGCAGGTGATACCCGAGTGATTTTAAATGATGCCCAACAGCTCCCTCCTCGCTGCCATCCACCTCTAACCGCCAATTATTTACAGCAATCAGCATAACTTAAAGCTCTTAATAACAACCTATAATACTCCAAGCAATAGTACCATACCTCCCGCCCCCGCAGCATAAACCCCCAAGCATCTTCCCCTAAATTCTAAAACAGCGGCAGACCGAACACCTACATAATTCCAACTCTTATTCCCTCCTTTTGACAAGCAAGCTCGCTTACACCATAGTTCACCAAACCAAAGCCAAATGCGCTTTCCCTAGCCACTCGGACATCAGAAGCTACTAGACTAGAAAATTCGAGGTCATCAAGTTAGATCAGAAACTACAACAGAAAAGTCAACCTACCATTACCAAACTCTAAGCGTTCGTCACGGTATTGCGCAGGCTCACCAGGAGTTCTCCACGAGCGACCAGACTCTACAAATCGCTTCCCCCCCCCCGAGCCAACACCCCCGACTCCCCAAACAACCCCCATAATCAAGACCCCGGAGGCCGACAGCAGGATTTCCCGACAGAGAAGATCGAGCCCTCAATTTTCCATCGTTGGTATGATATGCAACCAACTAATCCGGGAGATCGGATGCACACAATGACAGAATAAGTCACAACCAGCCACTTTGTCCCCATACCGCCAGTTGATACATCTTTCAGGAAGTCTAAGTCTCCCGACCGTAGGATGTCCGCATCTCAGCCAGCTCCGCCGCAGATTCTAATTAGGATGGCCAGTGTCTTTTACTAGCTAAGCCGACACAAGCTCACCTATACTCCAAGTCGGATTTTTCGCCAGTGCCCACCGACTGCACCCAATATCTTCCACTATTAGAACAAAAATGAAGAATGGAAGAAAATGGTCATTTGCTCAGAATAGCAGTATCGGAGAAAAGCTTGTGGAAGTTATTCCCCATGCAGCTTTTCTCGGCGATCTATCTACTGGTATCGTCCTGTACCTCACTTGGTCATTGCAAAAAAAAAAAAGCAACCGTTAGGATGTGATATGCCCTTGAGGCAAGAAATTAGCAAAATTGCTCAAGAAAGACTCCCTTAACCCTCCAATAAAGAGATCGCTAATATTTAATCAACCTAACAGTAAATAGCAATCAACAACAACCTCTCATGGCATGCGGGATAAAGCCAGTACTCCAAGCACCAAGTTCACCCAGCACTAGACGCACTCCCGCCATCTCCCTCCTAACCTTACCAAACGCTCCCAAAGGTTTTCAAAAAATGCCAGCACCCCATAGATTCCACCCTCTCACTAGAGGCAAAGAATATATGGTGGAGATGATGACTGAGAACCCCCCGCGCCATCTGGTTTGAGCTCGCCTTTTGCGCATTCCCTCCCCGGCTTGAGACAGGCCGGTCGCTTTAGGGCCCTTCCCCCTAAAGTTATCTTGTGGGAACCACTAGGGCCCGTAATATCCAGCTATGATAGGAGAGATGGCACGCAAGATACGCACTGGGAGACCTTCCAGGGAGTAAGTTCCCCGGAGGAGGCACTGCACAAGTGTAGTACAAGAGGACTTAGCAGGGCCCCACTCGAGGCCTCGAGCGCCATCGTTTACCCCCGCAATTCTCAGCCTACTGAAATGTTTGCGCTTGTTCGGGTGTTTCTTATAGATTTTTCCCTCTTCCTAGTGCCCCACCCGCCTTTCCAGAGTTGAAGCGCCTTTGGCACATAGTGGAAGTTCGCTCCCGGCAAGCAAGGAAGATCGGAAGAATGTGTAATGTTGGGATGTGAGCATATGGCCGCGGTCTCATCAAATACTCCAGACAGCATATATATAGATGGAGGGCAGTATCATATATAACAGGGTAGTTTAGTCCACTCAGGACCTCAAGGCAGCTGGCGCTTATGCCCCCTCCCCCTCCCCACGGTTAGTCCCCCTGCCTAATAACACCCTGCCCTCAGCAACGCGGAAGCCTAGCAGAATTCTTTCTCCATATTTTTTATGATACCAAGTCAGAGATATCTTTCGACTCTGTTTTTGCTCTCTTTTAACTTTCTCCCTCCCATTATTCCCACCATCACGCTCACTCGGGTTGTCGTATTATTACCAAGCACAGGCATTAGGACAGAGCGAAGCAAACGTCTAATTAGGTAGATCACCAAGCAATCGGCTCGGACCCCCTAGTTAGTATTTACTATTCATAAGTAACTTAGACTATAATGTCATAAACCACAGGCCAGGCACCAAACCAGACCAGATCAGATATAACAATGATTCCCTTGAGCGCGCAGTACTATACCCAAGTAGGGAATTGGATACCTCACACCACCATAACCTCCCCCAATCTCCCCACGGTTTAGATATAAAGTGAAGAGAACCCGTAGAAAAAGTGGTGGCGATTAACGTCCCAAGAGCGACAGGATATGCAGCACCCAACGAAGCAGATGTGAACAATATTTAACAGGATTACAGAATCGCGACCCCCTAGTATCGTATTCAGGCTATGTGGGCGCGGTAACATGATATTATTATGACAAATTTCGTCTTATATAAAAGGACGGGGACATACTATGCAAACCCATAAAATTCAAAAATAACCCCGTTTTAAGAATAACCCAAAGCGTAAAGTGCGCAAAGCAGACACTACCAACCGTTCACGAAAACTAATGAAGCAAACAGGTAAATTTCAAAGAAAAGCTTATATTTCTCCCGCCCCGGCAGAGAGCAGAAAGACAGACAGATAGTAGTGAGACATAGCCTAACCACCGCCGATGTACCACACACTTATCCCAAAGTCTACTTATCCACAATCCGCCCCTCCCAGACGCTTCGCACAAAGCACTCCACACTTGTACAATACATTAATCCTCATCCTTATGCACCGGAAATCCCTCCTCCAACGCCCTCCCCTCCACAGCCGCCCTCTCAAATAGACTAACCTCCTCGGACAAGAACCCCTTCCCCCGCATTCCAAGAAGCTCCTTTTGCGCGAGTCCCTTCCGGTAATTCCCCGCTCCACGGCAGCGCTCAAGCATAGCTTCAATGGACTCCTGCTCTTCACCCGACTTTTCAGGTTTCTGCGTCGACGGATGGATAGGTACAAGCGGTGAAACCTTCCGCTCTTTTCTCTCCCATACCGGCACCTGCGTAGGGTAAACGTCATCCATGAACCTCGCGGTCCTCTCAGCGCTCCCTCCTCTTTCCCCCTCCATCCCAGAAGTAAAGCTTACAACCCTATCACCAGAGAAACACGAACTCACCCCCCCAGTCCCCTTCTTATAGTTTTCGAAGAGGAAGTGGGTGCCCAGGGGCTCATTCTCTGTACGCGCGGCGCTGAAGGTGCGGAGTTTCTCTTGTTCTTCATTTTGCCAGAGTCTATCCTGGCGGGCGTTCTGGCGGGATTGGATGTAGAGTTCCCAGGCTTTCGGGGGGAGACATGGAAAGCCGTGGTGGCAGTACTGCGGCTGCTCACGGCGTTTGCGGTTGCCGGAGGCTGGGAGAGGAATTCGACTGAGGTGGATGGCCATCAGGGATGAATTGCTGTCTCTCGCTTATGGATTAGCTGATTTGCTTGAATAGCGCGGGAGCGGGCAATGAGGGTGGTGGCGCTTACTATCTAAAGGAAAGTACTAAATTTCCACACCTGATGCAAATCCCTGCGAGTAATACCGCTTGTATATGAATTGAGTTGGCACGGGAAGATCAAAGGATTGTTCAAGTGATGGTGGTTCTCCTGGGAGCGACTCCCGGCTATAAGGGAAAGGCTCACTCTGCTGATGGGGAAACATAGGGCTCGAACAAAACCCCTCAGGCAGGAATATACCTCCTACCTCCCATGAATTATCACTCGTTCCAGCATCGTGCCCTAGAAGGTGGTGCGAACAGTGAGGATGGGCAGACGACCAAAGACCCGAAATATTCGCAACAGCTATGTTTAGGCCGGGCCTGTTCACACTTGATCGGGCACATAACCTAGGGGCGGAATCTATCATATCATTACACATTCAATTTGATTCAAACCCAAACCCCGCCGGGACCCTTTCTCGCCCCACACCCCTGCAGACCTTAGAACGGCATAAAGTGTGCTATATGCCACCCCCAACCCCGAGGCGCCAGCCATAACAGGAGCGAGAGCCCACCCCAAAGAATTTCCACATATGTTTGAGCATCATCTCTCCCGATCCTCATTAACTCCAGTCTGCACCCAAACCTCCTCTTTCCTCTCCCCGCGCCTTAGCACTCTAGCTACTTTCAACCGGGCTGTAACTTAACACCAGGTAGCTGCCATGCCCACAACAAAATCCCGAATCCACCCCATTACCAAAACAACCACCTGTACCAGTAGAAGAAATCGTGGAGCCAATATCCGCGGGCACACATCAGCAACACCCCCACGAACTTCAAGCATCACCATACAATGCACTCGTTATAGATATCAACCGGCTGTTTAGCGCAAGCCTTGACACTGCACTCCACTCCCCACCCTTGGCGCCCCCACAGCACTCCCAACCGAGTGACGCCTCGTGCACTAAATCCCAGCAACCCCGCACTCCTATCATCCCTCCCCTATCGATAACCACACCGCCGGACCGACGATAACGATGCAGGTACACACGCCACATGCAGGAATGGTACCCCGCATTCGCAATATCACATCCACCACACCCGCGTTGGAAAATACCGTGCCGCACTACCCTCGGTCGGTTTCTTCGTCTACCGCACTATTTTACTGGCTGACCGACCGAGAGACTCAGTTCGAACCAAACATTACAAGAAAATTCACGGAAAAAAGAGAGGTAAAGAGTAGAAAGAAAGAGAGAAAAACATACACAGTAACTTCAGGGATAAAAAAGTTGTAAATGGGAAAAGAAAGAAAATATAGACACCCCAAATGATGAAAAAATGATTCGTATAGTAGCAGTGGTAGCAGTGGTAGCTATAATTCCGGGCGCAGCGGTATCAAGAATATTTAAGAAAAACAAGAGTATTATCGACCAGACTCCTCTTCTCCTCTCCTCTCTTCTCCCATC
>Ga0307510_10004060_pt1 | contig 17169 bp, 10 predicted proteins | sample 12_EM_MG_FD_207224 | JGI IMG/M metagenome (GOLD analysis project Ga0307510, IMG submission 207224) | Populus trichocarpa ectomycorrhiza microbial communities from riparian zone in the Pacific Northwest, United States - 12_EM | ecosystem: Host-associated > Plants > Roots > Unclassified | place...
TTTAAAAAAAATGTTTTAATTTTTTTAAATTTTAAAAATTTTTAAAACTTTACAATTTAAAAATAAAAAATTAAAAAAAAAAAAAAAAAAAAAAAAAAACAGAAGAAGAAGAAGAAGAAAATCACAATACCAAAGTGTGCGTCACTTCAATTGAGAAGATTTGAACATATGTTGAAGCAATCACCGAGCTTGGACATACATGCCATGAGCATCTTTTTTTCCTAAACATGGAGTATGCTCACACAAGATTAATTTCTCTTAATTAAAAGTACAAATAACGTAAGCAATATTGTCCTCTAGTGGGGAGAAATTCCACTGATAAGATTCCAATATGAATTCTCAATGTCTCTCCAACTTCGTATGTCCCTCAGTGTGTTACTATAAATACATGTCATTCTAGAGCTCTAGCTCTCTCAAGAATCATCTTACCACATTAAATCATTCACTCTCTTCATATTGGTTAACTAGTTTCATGGCTTCCTTGGCATTTTCCGCTAGTATTGGTCGCTCTATTTCACCATCAAATGCAATGGTTTCTGATAAATTTGAGAGCAGAAGAGAAGGGTTTTCCCTAGGCAAGGGTACTTTTGCAAGAAAACGTGACCCTCGGGACTCAATGGTCCCGAAAGTTGCAACCCAAGCACCAACTGTGTTTCCATCACTGGAGAAGGAACTTGCTGGTGACCGGAATCATGTTGCATGGACAAGTGTCCAGCAAGAAAGATACGAAGGAGAGCTTGATGTTCAAGGAGAAATTCCACTGTGGTTGGTATGTAAAATATTGCACTTAATTTTCCATGCGCTAGTAGAGATTAACTACTTGATTTGTACACCGCCTTATGAATTAAGGGATATACGATATTCATGTGTGGTTAGAGTATTCATCCAAAAAATAATAAAATAAATAAATTTAAGGGTATTCTTATAGTTTTTTTTTTCTTACAATTATCTAGGTTTACACTTCTTTTTTCCATCCTAATTTGTTTAGGTATCTTTTTTATATATATAATCTTTGATTTTATTAAAAAAACGTGGCTATTTAGGCAATAGCCATAAAAAAAGACAAGAAAACTTGCATTGAGAATTTTTTAAAGGAAAACAACACACATCAATAAGTCCTATATGGTTTGTTTAGGTATCTTTATGAACTTGATTCAGATGCGGATTAATTTAATTATGTTTTGAAGTTGCAGCAAGTTTGAAAGTTGATGAAAGTGTACATTGAAAGATCCAACAGAATTTCCATTTACTTTTTTATCCTTTCTTATTATGTCTTACATGTTTGTACTTTCAATTACATGACACGAAAACATTGAATGCTTTTGTTAGGTTGTGATTATTTTGTTCATTTTTCCGCATAGTTTGAAGAGCTGCATATAGTTTTATCATGTCAGGGGTCCAGGATTTGGGAGGAAAGAACAAAGAATATTCCTTGTTTTATTCGTTTCATAATAATTGTTTTATTTATATAGTATGGTTCTGAAATATTCCTTGTGCCATAATCAGATGTAAGATCTGGCTAGTACGCATCCATATAGCATATTTCATACTACTGTTTTAGAAAAAAATAAATAAATAGATTTTTTTTAGTTTAACGTGGGTGTCCGGGCCAGCTTGCGCGCACCTCGACTAATCCCACGGGCCCTGAAGTTAACGACCATGTAAGCCTCCAGTGGCCATCATATGAGCAACCACAGAGGAAGCAAACCTCTTAGTTCCAAGTTTTTATCATTAGGCACCACCTAGATCGTTTAAATAAATAAATAGATTTTTTATTTAATTGGTGTTGGTTAATCACCTGACTTTGATTTCATGCAGAGTGGAACGTATCTTAGAAATGGTCCGGGCATGTGGCACGTAGGGGACTACAACTTCCGGCACCTTTTCGATGGCTATGCCACATTAGTCAGACTCCACTTTGAAAATGGTCGATTAATCGCCGCCCACCGCCAAATCGAATCGGAGGCTTACAAGGCGGCAAAGACGAATAACAAACTATGTTACCGTGAATTTTCTGAGGTCCCAAAGCCTGACAATTTCCTGTCCTACGTAGGGGAACTAGTTAACCTATTCTCCGGAGCGTCATTGACCGATAACGCTAACACTGGCGTGGTCAAGCTCGGTGATGGACGTGTTGTTTGCCTAACTGAAACACAGAAAGGGTCAATAGTTGTTGATCCAAACACCTTGGACACGTTAGGGAAATTTGAATATAGCGATTCACTAGGGGGTCTAATACATTCGGCACATCCAATAGTGACAGACACTGAGTTCTTAACCTTGTTGCCTGATTTGTTCAGGCCCGGATACTTGGTGGTGAGGATGGAGCCTGGAAGTAACGAGAGGAAAGTAATCGGACGGGTGGATTGTCGTGGAGGTCCTGCTCCGGGATGGGTCCACTCGTTTCCGGTTACTGAACACTATGTGATAGTGCCAGAAATGCCGTTGAGATACTGTGCACAAAATTTGCTAAGAGCTGAGCCCACACCTTTGTACAAGTTTGAGTGGCACCCGGATTCCAAAGGGTTTATGCATGTTATGTGTAAAGCTAGTGGCAAGATTGTAAGTCCACTTACATCATCGATCATCATTATTAATTATTAGGATGAGGACTAATTACATTGTAATTTAATTTATGGGTGGATTTGGTTTTGTTTGTTTCGAATTTTTTAAGGTGGCAAGTGTGGAAGTGCCTCTATTTGTAACATTCCATTTCATCAATGCTTATGAAGAGAAAGATGAAGATGGGAGGGTGACTGCCGTCATTGCCGATTGTTGTGAGCATAATTCGGACACGACAATCTTAGAGAAGCTCAGTCTACAAAATCTACGGTCTTTCATGGGTGAAGATGTCCTACCAGATGCTAGGTACGTAATTAATTAATCTCCCTTTTTTATCATTAAGTTCTTTGTCAATGATGTTTATTATGCTTAATTATTCTACACAAGACATGTTCGTCAAAATCAAAAACAACAATATCTTCATTTAGTTTGTCCTCTTCTGGATCATCCACTTGTGAATCTGTGATAGCTAACCAAGCTTATGTTGCTCCACAATTATGCCTTTTTTCAATGCTCTCAATTTGGAAGATCATCTCATGCATGACGTTTAGGAACTATAAACATTGTTTAAAAATCAAAATGCTGTTTTTGAATACTATATATATATATACACGTAGGGTCGGGAGGTTCATAATTCCTTTGGACGGGAGTCCATATGGGAAATTGGAGGCAGCACTGGACCCAGAAGAGCATGGGAAAGGAATGGACATGTGCAGCATTAACCCTGCATATTTGGGCAAAAAATACAGATATGCTTATGCTTGTGGAGCACAACGCCCTTGTAACTTCCCCAACACCCTCACTAAGGTAAAAGTCTTGACCAGTACTGATATTAATTAATTACTATGCATGCGTACAGTTTAGTTACCCAGCATATATATTGCCTTTGACTTTTCAGTTTCTACCAAATGGTTATTAAAAAATGCTTTTCAATTTCTTGTAAATGGTTATAGGGGACAATTTCTTTCAAAGTTTTAACGTTAATCTTCGTCATATTGTAGATTGACTTGCTCGAGAAGAAGGCAAAGAATTGGTATGAAGAGGGTGCTGTGCCCTCGGAACCATTTTTTGTGGCTCGCCCAGGTGCTACAGAAGAGGATGATGGTGAGTAAATGTTATTTAATTCCTTTTTTTCTTGATTATCAATCGTTTTAGTTACTATGAGTATGTACGTACTCTTTCTCAAAAGAGAGAGAGAGAGAGAGAGAGAGAGATCTGAAATATGAGTTCCATAATTGGCTAAACTAAACCATTCAAAACCCTAACTGAAAACTTGTTTTCTTTATGCCATATTAAGAAATGTATTGATTTTACAAGGAGTTAGACTCTTCTTCAGTCAAGCTACTTGCAATTGTTTTTCCTATAACCCTAATTACAATATTATTTATCACTTCTGAATTTGCCTTTTTTAAGTTGATTTTTGTTAACATAACAATCATCGATTGATAATTAATTAACTTTCCAATTACTTCACAACCGTATCTTCTTCTTAGGGGTGTTTAGAGTGTTTAAGAATGTAATACTCATTATTTTTCAAATTATTTTTCGTTTAGAAATACATTAAAATAAATTTATTTTATTTTTTTAAAATTTATTTTTGATATCAGCACGTTAAATGATCTAAAAATATTAAAAACTTTAATTTAAAATAAAAAAAATCAAATTTTTATAAAAAACATGTTAAACCGCAACCCCAAACAAGCATTTAATTACGAAGTACATACTAATTATATGTAAATGGGTCGCAGGTGTGGTGATCTCCATGATCAGTGAGAAAAATGGAGATGGATATGCACTGTTATTAGATGGATCAACATTTGAAGAGATTGCAAGAGGAAAGTTCCCTTACGGTCTACCATATGGATTACATGGATGCTGGGTGCCAAAGAAATAAAATCATTAATCAATTGGGGTTGTGTGATTTATCATGCCTCATGATTTATCACCAGTTCAACGCTGCTTAAGATTTGCACCAGCAGAATGTTAATACACATGCAAGGATTAATAGATAACTAACCCATGATCGAATATCGCTGGTTTGTGTTGCATATGGTGCTCCTTGTCTCTTGTTGTTGCAGTTGTGTTGTTGTTGTTGGTATTCGGGTGTGATTTTTTGTTGGCTTGTCCATCTTTTATAAATAACATGTATCTTGATTTGTCTGTAAAATTAAAATTACATCCCATGTTGAAATGTTACCTTAGCATAGCCAACAGTTCTTTTGTACAAACATATGCATCAGAGAATGCTTTCTCCGTAAGGAAATCTAGGAGTGAAAACAGTTCCTTTAAACATACTGCGAAATAGGAAGGAAAAGAGCATAGAATCACATTTAAATGGAGCCGAATTGAACAATTAGATAGAAAAGGATGAGAAGGAAATGGTTCTCTCTCAAGAAAGGGATGTTTTGGTACAATCCAGTGACAGGAATATCTGAGTTCAGAGGATTCATGTCAGGAAGTTAAAACATGGAACTAGCAAATCATCATGTATGAAACTAGTAGACATGACAAAGTTTTCTTAGTTTAGCCCTGGCACAAGTTGCTCAGCTCAAGCGTAGAAGGAACGGGCCTGATTCTAGAAACTGGGGTTTGACAAAACAGCTGTTATTGCCGGGTTCCCAAAACCAGGCTTACGGTCACATCACAGAATATGCTTTACATTGTTGTTGCAGAAAGATTGAGCGTGGGGAAACAAATGTGGGGCTACTGTTCTAATCAATTTGGTAATCAAATAATCTATAAGATGGAAATCAATTATAAAACCTGCCACTCTCCTGCAACAGCTAAAACCTTTCCATGGAGTTGGTGGACAAAATAAGCCTTGTATCATGTGAGTGGACCAGATCCATAAAGGCTGTCCTGCACTATTAAGACTTCAAATAAAAAACTGAGAAAACAACCCAGTGAGGGATTTCATTACTTCTGGTCCGTGTAAACAGCATCGACATCATCAAGTTCAAGTAATTTAGACATGAGTACTTTGTTCAACTCTACTGCCTCATCATCTACCTGAAACCCATTCAAACACTAATATCACTTATTTAATTAAAAAAATGCAAGTGAAGATTAGGCTTGCATTGAACAGGCACAAAAAACGTTAAAACACAAATAAAGATAAGAATTCCATCGCTATGCTGCTAGCATGTTTCGCAATCTTCGGCACTTTGTGTGTGAAAAACACCATAAAAATAATCAAATGCTCATTAGGCAATTCATTGAACCATAAAGTTAATGAAACGACACCAAGAACGGAAAATCAGAGAGGTGAAGAGACAAAAAAAACATTTCAACACTGTGGACATACCTCAATAGGTGTTATGGGAAGTAGCTCAGAGCCATTATCAGTCTCAAAACTTATTCCTTCATTGCGTAATTTTGACAATATTGCTGCATAGTTCTCTGCTGGACTGACAACTTTATAGTAGCTATCAAAAAGGAAAAACAGAAAATGATTAGGGCTTTGCATATCCTGAGAAACATAGTTTATTAAAAGAACTCATTAGCCTGGTGAACACCATCACAATCAGATTTTGTGTATACCAGATAAATGTAAAAGCCATCGAATGGTTTAACTTAATTGTGGCTTTTTGCAATGCATCTTGTATCTATTACAAAGAAATAAATAATTATTGGGTTCTCCTCACATAATATTTTATTTTCTGCTTCTAGAACAGGAATTTTGAACACACATCAAGCAAAGCATTTGTTTTCTTCTCTCTTTTTTTCTCTTTTTTTGTTCATAGACTTTCCAAACTGAAAATTAGAGGTTCATTTTAATAAATATACAGTTGAGGATGGACTTTCCTTGGTAGATCTAGGAATCTAGAAGAACTGCCCCCTTATGAAATCTTGGATAAGGAAGACCTTGGCTGGTGCTAGTTTAGCTTACATACATTTTATGCCAAACTTTTCATAAAGCTTCCTGCATGATGTCTTAACAGTTCCTTTCATTGCTAGCCTACGGCTTATTTTCACCCAGCCACACATCTGTGAAGTGCAAAAGATGGCTCATCATAAGCTCAAAGCCATCACCATGCAAATACTTATTTGTAACTTGCCTTACATGGTATGATTTCATAGGTAGTGCTAGGAATCAAGAGGAAGCAAACTTTGTTTCCCTTGAAAGTCCATGAGGAGGAGCTTGATTGGTGTTCACTTAATTTGCATGCAAGTTTATGAAAAATTTTGTAAAGTTTCCAACATGATGTCATCGTGCAACTAGATGTCACCATGAGTGTGAAAGGCTACTTCATCATATCATACATATCAGATGCTCAAAAATCCATTTTACTTACACAAGGACTTCTTACAACTTGTCTACAATGCACCAAGTGATCATCTACAGAATTAATAACTTGTTTCTTCTTTTTGTTAAAGGCTTTGAAATCAACACGTCATAGAATATTTGTACATTTGTATCAATAATCTAGAAATTGAAAGATTTGTGAAACTTGTATGATTTTTTAACATTTAATCTAACTCTGAAGCAATCATCTTTAAAGCTCTACATCAGAAAAGGGTCAACTAAGAACCACTACCAGAACAAGTTCCAGCACGAAGTCATTGAGGATGGGACAAGAATTTGTGAAAATAGAATTGAAGCGTGGCATCTACAGATTCAAAAGCATCTTTATATGAAATTGGAGGATGGGAGCATTACCTTTCTGACCTATCCTCATCAGAATCATCTTCATATGTTGGAGGTTCAATAACATCCTCAGCACCAGCATCTAATGCAATGCCAAGGAGCTGATCTCTATCAGCATCTGTGACTTTAATATTCACAACCCTGGCACGTCTAAACTTGAACAATACAGATCCTGGATCTGCCATCTTTCCTCCATAGTCCTTGACCACCTCTCTGATAACTGCCACGGATCTTTTTATTTTATCTGTCGAGACCTCCACTACAATACTAACTCCACCGAGACCATATACCTAATGTGGAAGGAGCAGTTTATTTGAAGAAAATCAGATTGAAATAACTAATAGGACCGGCTTAAAAGAATCCTCCTGCATGTTTTGAATCTTAGCAGCCCCTGATAAAAGGATTGATGATAATCATACCAACCTCATAAATTTTCTCAATGAAAGCCTCTTGTCCCTTCTCAGAAGCCCTCTTGATATTGCGCTCCAAAATTTCCTTGGGTACATCAAGCTCCTTGAATTTATCAATTAAAGCAGCCAGAGCTGTATTTGATTCTGGATTTGGACCGCCTTTCTTTACACTGCATCACTCAATAGATTACAATCCATTTCAAGAAACAGAATTAAAACAACTTCTTATTTTTTCATCACCCTGAAAGCAAGAAATGCAGTGGCTATAATTATAAGAATTGGGTCAAATCCCGATGATCACAAACCACAGAAAATGTTCTGAAGTGAAGTTTTATTCACAGCCTATTTAGAAGCAACCAACTTACGCAGATACAACTTCCTTCCCAATCCTACAATACAATTTTGCCTTCTTTGCATCTTGAGCTCCCTGCATTTGAGGCACATTCATAAACTTAAAGGTAGAATACAACAAAAATCCCCTTGTAACTTTGCATTTTCACCGGTTAATGATCCTTCCTAATTGATATTGCCGCATCCAATGATGAAGGAACAAAAACTTTACTAGCATATATCATTCATAGTCATACAGTGAAATTGGATTTTCGGAGGTTTAAACTTTAAAGTAACAATTAAAAAGAAAAGGATTGAGAATTTACAGATCAAACTAATACTATTAGAATCTGTTTTAGGCTTTTCATCAAACATGTGATATTCAATCAATTTAATAAGGCACTTGCTTTTGAAACCCTCTAAAACCCAACACGGAGAGAAAAGGAGGGACCTTTCTGCCAGCAATTTTACAAGAACGCCTGCCCATACAAACAGGAGGGAAAGTCCATATCTTTCTAACATTCTTGACTTGATAGCCACTACTATCCCTGTGTTTCTCTTCATATAGCAATAACAAACTAGAGGAATTGCTACTATTTGATGATAATAATGCATCCATGCTTCCAAGAAAAACACTCCCTGAATCACGCCAATAACAACAACCCTTTATTTAGAATCACTTAAAACATGAAATATGATTGAAATAAATGAGAAATATACTTATTTATTTGTTTAAATGGACTTACTTTGAATTGAAAGTGAATGTGTTGGGCATTTTAAAGAGATCCCATTTGAGAACCTGTGGAGAATCGCACCTACTCCTCTCATTTGATTTTGTCTTTATTGAAATACTACTTGGCGGTTGCAGCAACAAAATCTTGTCTTTGCAAAGATGCAATGCCCATGCGTCCCTTGAAATCCCAGAATTGTTTTAGCGCTTTATCGGTCTGTCCATCCATTAGTAAAGTAATTGGACTGGACCTGTATCCCCTGCTCAGGCTATGAGGCCCAGATTCTTTTGGGTCTAATATACCTACAGATTTATTCTTTTTCAATTTTGATGATGGGGGATCTGAAGCTGAGCATTCCAATTTCTAAAGCTCCAGATTTTAGTCCTTAATAATCATTAAAAAGGTATCTGATTGGTTTTGATATTAATTTTAAGTCAAATTTATTGTTCTCAAATTACAAGAAACTTTAAAAGGAGTGGCATAACTATGTTAACTTTTGCATTACAAAGAAACATTTCACTGTGTAAAATTTTCCTCTTTTTTTTTTGTCATCAATTTTTTTTATGGTGATTTCTAGCATGTTTGGAAATGCAGTGCAAACCGTGTTCTTTTAAAATTTATTTTTTTTGTATAAAATGAATTTTTTATATATTTTTTTAGATCGTTTTGATGTGCTGATGTTAAAAATAATTTTTAAAAAATAAAAAATATATATTATTTTGATGCATTTCTAAACAAAAAATACTTTAAACCGTCATTGCTATTACCATCACAAACAAGCTGCGACTTAATTAAAGGTCAATTGATTTATATTTGCCTAGAAAGACCACGATTGAGATTGAGAGAAAGAGAACCAGAGTGAAAAAGGTGGAAAAAATGAATTGCAACTTTGAAATTAGATCAAAAGGTTCACTTTGGGCCTTTTATTTTTTAAATTGTAAACTTTCAATTCCTCAATATTTTAAAATTTTAATTATAGTCTAAAACTTTATTTTTTTAATTTTTAGTTCTTGATTTGAGATAGGAGAGAGAGTGGCTAAATTCTAGTGATAGAGATACAAATTCTTAGTTGACACCGATTATAGCCACAAAAAAATATTAATTTTGGTGTCAAATTATTTAATTTGATGAAAGGAGTTTATCTTGAGTGTTATTTCACCTAAAAATTAATTGATAAGGTGGATCTTACATCAAGAAGTTTTTGGGTTTCGAGTTGATTTTTTTTATTTTAGATTGGTTTTTAGGTTGTTTGAAGGCATAAAGGGGTTTATGCGGGTCTCTAGGTTGTTTTGTAGGTGCTTTTTTTGTAAAAAAAAAAGGTTAAAAAATAAATTTTTAAAGTTGAAAACTCTCAACCCTAATTTTCCAGCGACCAATGATCGTCGAAATCTAAACAAAGTTACCACAATATCAAACAATCTCTTAATTATGTTAGAGTGGAGAGGTAGCCATTATCTTTTCCAATAACAACTTAAGAGTCTGTTTGGCTATGCGGTTGGGTCACGCTTTAGCTAAAATTTGAAAAAAAAAAATTCACTTTTTTTATGTGTATTTTTATTGTTTTCATGCATTGATGTCAAAAATAAATTTAAAAAAATAAAAAATATATATTATTTTAATATATTTTTAAATAAAAAACACTTTAAAAAACAATCACTATGATAATATTATACACTACCTAAAAACATATTCTAATGTATATCAAAACTGGGAAAAATATTGTTTGCGTGCTTCACAGTGCCACATATCATTAGAAATGAACTTCAGTAGGTGCATGTATCGCTTTCTGGATTCGCCCCATGCCTAATTTTGCGACCATCTTGAGGAAAAAAATATTCTCACAAGCTCATATTATTACCTAAAAATCTAAAAAATTAAGTGGCGTCGGTGTAAAGGTGTTTTACTTATCTCAATCCATAGTAAATTATATGTTGGGTTAGGTAAAATTATCTTTGTGTCCTTTTGGTCCAAAAAAAATCAAACCTCTTAGGTGAGGTGTTGATTTTTTCTTTTTTCCATGGTAAAAATACTTTTTTACCTTGAAAGTCAATAAAATATAAAATTATTCACAAAAAAACTTTCTTGATTTTGTATAAGTTTCTTAATAGTAAAAATATGCATTTGCTCCCATAGTAAAAAAAAAAAAAACTATTATGTTACTGGATAAGAGTGTTTTAGGATTTTGATTTTTAATGCATGGTGCAATTACTTCTTTAATTTAGGAATAGAAAAAACATAAGCTTAGCATTTGAGGGTGTTTTTGTATTTTCATATGAGTATCTTGTTTAATTACTGGTGTAGTGGGGGGTATTTTGGTAGTTTTACTTTTTTTGAATTTTTTTAATGCTTAAATTTGCTGAAACGTGCTCGGCATAACCCAACACTTGGGTGGTGTCCGCCCCATTTAGGTGGCTCGTGTAACTGGTCTTTCGCCGACTTCATAGATATGTCATTGTGTCCTCTTTCATTTGGAGTAATGCGTGATAGTTTACAGTGGTTGGATTGTCATCAGTGGTCATTTGGATTTTGTTCCTTTTTTTCTCTCTCTCCTGATAGGTAATATACATCATTTTTCTCTTTTTTTCTTACTTTTCAATTTCAGTCCTCATTCTATTAATTTTTTATTTCATTCATTTTCCATTTATAGAAGTTTTTTTCTTTTCAATTTAGTTCTTCAATTGCAATTTCTTATATGTTTGGTTTTTTATTCTTGATCCTTGAAACTTTTGTTGAAGTTTTTTTTTCTTTCAATCAAATTTTCTGTTGTTTTTTTTTTTCAGTTTGACCCTTATTATTTTGATTTTTTTCCTTTTATTAAAGCTATTTTTCAATTCAATTAAAAAATTTTATCCCTCTAATTAATGTTTTTTTTCGATCCTTTTGTGTAATTAATGTTTTTCTTGGTTTTATCTTTTGACATTTAATTTGTTGGGAATTTAGCTTCGTACGATTTTATTGTTCAACATTAATTTTTTTTAATATTGATTTTGTGATTATCTTCAAGTTTTTTTTATAGGTTTATCCTAGTCTCGTGATCTAGGTCAAGATTTTTTACATACCTTTTTGAATATATGTTTTTTTTAATTGTTATGTTTCTATTTTATTTTTCAAGATATTAGTCTAATTCATTTATAACTTTTTTATACAAATAAATTTTATTTTTTAAAATAAAAAATATTTGTTTTTAAATTATATTATTGATGTGTTCGGCCTTGCATAATATTTTTTATGGCATGAGTTTATTCAATCAGTTTCATTTGTGTTTATCTTTTAAATTATGAATTTTTTAGAATGTGGATTTATCTTTTATTTATTTAAATAAATAAATTCAGTGAACACAATTGGATACATATCTCATATACGTATCTCATTTTATGTTATGGAATATCTTGATCTTATTTGCATAGGCTTTTTAATTTACATTTTGAATTTTTTATATAAAAAATACAGTGAAGTAACCGGCATACCTGGTATTTTTATAAAAATAAAATTTATAACTCGTGACGAAACACGGGTTAAATGGCTAGTTGCGCCTAAAAAGAAACAAAAAAACAACAAAATTTCCCTGTTTGAACAAGAGTTTTCAAATGTTACTTTTTATTGCAGGATTTGATTCCTGCACTTGCATCATAGACCAAATCGAATGGTTTTCAAAATCATTGACTCTCAATCTGAGACACTTGACTACCCTATGGAACACAAAAGCCGACACTAGAGCAATTGAAAAGAGTGATAAACAAACACAGATGTGTAATGACCATATTTACTGTCTGAAATTATCTAGCAAAGAAGTTCGTAAACTCAGTGCAGAAACTACGTATTCATTGCCCTTGGAGCTTCAGTTCAACTATTGCTTAGCTTCTCCTTGGCGTATAGCTCTACACATGAAAGAAGTGGATGTTATATACAAGTAAACCTGTTCATGGTTTACTTAAAAGAAAAGAATACCCAGATAGTGAAAAGAATACCCGGATAGTGATCAGACTGTAAATTTGACAGCCAAGAAGTCTCTGATGTACATTATTCCATTATCTAGATCAATTACAAAGTTCACAACCCTTCTATCCATAATTTCGACAATCCTCCACGCATTCAATAAACAAACTTCACAATACATATGTATGAAGCTCTATTACTCTGTTGATGAGCTTCACATAGTAAATAGAGATCAGCTAATTCTTCTTGTCTTTGTAGAGTTGAATGGAGTCATCCCAAGCCTTAAAAGTAATGATGATTGTAAGAGAATCACTTTGCAGGAATGCCCATGAGTCACACAGCAAATAAAGTGAATCACGAGCAGCAGGAACTACCTTGAGATTTTTTTCCGTCTCATCTAGAACAGTTCTAGTTTCATAGAAAATGACCTCATAGAGGGCTGATGCATTGTCTTCCTTAGGCAGCGTGGTGAGCCAAAATCCATATCAATGTACCCCCAAAATTTGGTAGTTTGAAAAGAATACAAGCAGCCATTAATTCAGTTACGACAAGGCAGCATTGGGAAGGACACCAGTTTTTATGCGGAGTGTAAAACAACAGATCTTCTGCCTCTGATGATAAAGGATAAAGAGGTCCTTAAACTTATGGGATAAAAACTTGACACGCCGACATTAATTCTTATCTTCCCAGATAGAGTAATGACGATCATCAACGTCTTAGTACTACCATCTGTATGCCCTGGACAACTTTCTAGCTCAACCTTGATTTCGCCTGTCAAATTTGACTTCACGGATTAATAGGAAACCAACTATTAATAACTAATGAAGCAGGGATAAATTTCATCAATGTAAACAAGGTACTATAGAAGACGAAATAAACACACTCTTGCAGGTTAAAGAATCTTTCTACCTCTGGAAATACAGAAACTTTTTTTTTCCTTCTCTGGTCTCCACAGAAACTAACAAGCAAGGAAAATTTGTTAACATTCAAACATAGAAATGCCGAACATAATGAAAATCGTTCAGCAATCAAAAGGAGCATGAAATTTACTATTTCACTGACCTGTATAATCCCAGGTATCCAGCATAAACATTTTTTGCCCTCTTTTTATCCATCATCGTTATCTCCAATGCAACTGACAAAACCTGCTAATGTTTTCCTGCATCCTCATTGGTATCCACATCTTCAATCCTTTATCAAGCACAATAGACCTCAATGACTTGCATTTCAAAACCATATCCACGTCATCCCCACAAATGTTGTAACAGGAAACCAACACTAATGATTCCAAACACTCATGATAACCAAGGGCACGAATGCCAGCTCCAGTAATCATCTCACACCCAGTTAAATCAAGAGCTACCAAATTCCTACAATTCCCAGCTATTGCAATAAGTGTAATATCTGACACATTGATCAACCATGAAAGATTCATTCTTTTAAGACTAGCAATCGAGGCAACTGCCATACCTCCATTATCTGTCACTTTTGGTCCACATTCAGCCAAATTCAACTCCTCCAAACAACACATTCCCTGCAACAATGACACCCCGAAATCAGTAAGTCTATCACATTCTGCAAGAACCAACCTCTTTAATGTCCTTGAAGAAGACCCGGTTGCCAAAAAGGTCAAACCTTTATCAGTAACCAAAGAACAACCTTCTAAATTCAAAGCCCGAATCGAATTCATACACCCAATTGCTTCAAGTGATGAATCGTTTATCAAGCTACACCACCCCAAATCTAAAACACTCAAACTTTGTGCACACTTGACAAGACTAATAACCCCAACATTCCCAACCCTCCCTCTCCTTCTAAACAATACTTTACACAATTTGCAACAGCCATTCGCAATAGCTAAAACACCAACATCATCAAAATCTAATAAGTCATCAAACCCGTCAAGTTTTTGGCTTTCAACTGATTGTTGCTTGAGATTGAGAAACTCAAGTTTAGGACATGTATTGGCTATGAATTCAAGGTGGTTGTTGGTGATTCGTTTTGAAGACTCAAAAGTTAACAAATTTGGGAATCTGGGCAAGAATTTATGGAGTAGTTCGGGTTCAAAAACGCGAATTGATAAACGGGTTTGGCCTTCTACATTAAGCCATTGCTTGCATACTAGAGAGAATGATTGTCTGTCATTCTGATCAATAACCCAGTTGATAATTAAGGCTAACTCATCATCACCTAGTTTTGACATGGTTTTATTGAATGAGTTGAGATTTTAGAAGCTTGCCTGTCTGATCTGGTGTTGATGTACACACTCACTATTCGGGGTACCACAGAGAGTTGAGATTTAGAAGCTTGCCTGTCTGATCTGGTGTTGATGTACACACTCCTTCTGTTGTGCTACAATTCTTGCGCGAGGTCCCTCGAGTTTCTTAAAACTACTTAGATTAATCCCTAACCTTTAATCTTGGGCTCGACAGCCCTCATGCTTTCAATTCGTAATCATATTAGTCCCTGCATACTACTCCTACTTAATAATTAACACCTACAATGATAAATTTAAGAATATATAGTTACATACAAGAGAATATCGCAAAATTAGCCCACTAGAATAGACAATAGAGTGGTCAATCTCGTGCGTGGCTCAAGATCGAAGGGCAATGGTAAATGCGGGCATTAGCTCGAAGACCTCTGTATTTTTATTTATTATCAAAAACTTAGAAGAATTCAGTTTTTTTATTTAGAAAAAGATCCTTGTCCATCATTTTGTTATTCCAAGAAAAATCATTCAACCTTTTTCTAGAGGAAATAGTCTTTTTTTTACAATCCCTTTTTTATTTTCAGATTGAATAGGATAAAACTATTTTTTTATATTTTGTCAGCATTTCTAGCTGAAGCATACAATGTACTTGTACATGGAGTTTCTCTTTTTGAGACTATTTAAAAGAGAACACAATCATCTTATAAAAATATAGTTATGCTTTCATAAATATTTCATTTTTTTCCCTAGATTAAGATGCATATCGATGTGCCTTTAATTAAAGTGTTTGCCATTGTAGTGTGAGCAAGAATGAACATAATTATAAAATTTTATTTGAATTTTAAGTTTGGGATTGATTCAGGTTGATTCCATCTATGGTGTCATGGTAAAAAAACAGTTTTATTTTACTGAATCAATCAAAGTCAAGCTATAATTTAATAAGTCATCAAGTTAATTTATTAGGTTTAATAAGTCATCAAGTTAATTTATTAGGTTATGTCAGATCTTATAACTATTAAAATAAAAAGGGATCACATAGATAATGTGTTTATAAGAAAGTCAAACCCAAAGAAAAATTGTTTATAAATGAGATCGAACTTAAATATAATTTACCAAAAAAGAAAACAAAAGAGCTAAGCATTTTATTATTTCATCTACTGTAACCCACCATGTATTCATAAGGTGCAATTTGTTTTTTATATTTTTTATTTGATCATTCTATATTGATTTTATTCAAGATTAACCTTTATAGCTTGTTTCAATAGGCTTATTTTTTGGTTTCCTGCATGGAAAAAAAATTAATTTAGTCCATTAAGATTTGATTAATTAGAAAATTATTATTCTTCGTGTGTTTTTTTTTGCTTTTCTTTCTACAGTGCACAAACTAACGGTCTCTAAATTTAATTCCTAGACTTTGAGCCCATTTGTTTTTTCATTTCAAAAATATTTTTAAAAAAATTAAAAATTTTATATTTTTTTCTTTGTTCCGGATTAATTTTTTTTTGTGTTTTCTAATTATTTTGATGTGTTAATATAAAAAAAATATTTTGATGCATTTATAAGCGAAAAAATATTTTAAAAAACAATCGCTATTATAATTCTAAACGGGCTCTTCAAATCCACTGAGATCGTTAGTCTTTTAGTCTTGTTTAGCGGCCAATTTAGGAATATTCCTTTAAACATGCTTGAGATATTTGAAAAAAAAAAAAACAGAATAACAGATAATTTTTATAGAGAAAAATTAACAAAAAAAGTAAAACCTTTTTTTAAAATAGAAATTAGAGAATGGGTTGTAATTACATGCCTTTTCGGGCCATCAAATCATCAGCTTAAAGATTAGATTGGGTCGGAATTTTCTCCAAACCAACTCCATCTATAACTTAGATTTCCTGGTACCACGGCGGAAAGCCTAATTTCTACAACCACCACCCATCCCTCTTGATGCCTATATTTTGATGAAGATATTAGAACACAATTGAGTTTTTTTATATATATTTTTTATGACGATTCAATTTTGACCACACCTACAATTTTAGCAGCTAATAATCGAAGTAAACACCTATTGTACAAGGATCCAATTGTGAGCACAGACAAAGTTTAGGGACACAAAATATAGTTTCCCCCACATCATAGACGCCTGGTGAAAAACAACGGGCCGCCCAAAAAAGAAATTAATAATTTTCTGAGTGAATTTAGCATATCCAGGAATGACAAGAGCAATTTGGACTTTGTATTGGCATTATTGGATTAGCAGTTGGCAGTTGGCACATTGCATGATCAAAAGCATGTGATGTTGTCTATGGCCACCATTCTCTCTCTTTTAAAAACACCGAAGTCAGC
>Ga0307510_10004061_pt1 | contig 17167 bp, 6 predicted proteins | sample 12_EM_MG_FD_207224 | JGI IMG/M metagenome (GOLD analysis project Ga0307510, IMG submission 207224) | Populus trichocarpa ectomycorrhiza microbial communities from riparian zone in the Pacific Northwest, United States - 12_EM | ecosystem: Host-associated > Plants > Roots > Unclassified | place...
GTAAAACCATTATTCTTGACATCTCTTGTATTGACATGGTAGATTATTGGAATTATTTAACTAAGGTCTCTTAGTTCTATAATTATGGATTAATTATTTAATTGAGGTCTCTTTATTTACAATGTACATATATTAATTGTCATTTTATATCACAAATTTATTTGTAATTAATTGTTATCGAAATGCTTGGAGTTAGGAGAGGGGATGAGTTTAAATCCTATAAGTTACACCTTTTCTCTCTCGGTATTTTCTCTTATTTGAAAGTATAGGATAGTATTAAAACTTGTTTCACATATTTGACTTAGTGAGTTCATACAAATTTTTTGTGTGTGTCTAGAAATAATTTAAATGTCTAAAAATGATTAAGTATAATTTAATCAACATACTTATTATATACATATAGATATGAATTGAAATGAGTTTTGATGAATTGATGTATATTTTGCTATGAATATCATATGAAAGATTTAGAATTATTGTGTAACTCAACTGACTTTATTATTATGTAGTTGTGTTAATTATTATGTAGACACTAATGATAATAAAAAAAAATCAGTAGGTTCATTGATTAAATTAACACGTCACTATACAAGTATTTCAAGTGTAAATCTCTTGAGAATAAATAGTTATTCAAAACTTCAAATCATGTAACTCAATCAAGTTAAAAAAAAAATTATATTAAAAAGTTATAGTATTTATTAGTAATTTGCCCCCTCATCAAAAAAATTCTGGCTCCGCCACTGTCACCAAGCCTATATTTTGTTTCGTGCCAATTAACATTATATCAAGGATAAAATTAAAACAAATTATATCATATTTGTCTAAAGAATAAAATTTTAAAAAAATAATGACCGAAAAAAAGACAAAAAAAATGAAAAAAAAATTGTTCCAATCTATATTCTTTTGTGCTCGGATGAACAGTATTTTCCCAGTATATTTAAGTTTTTTCTAAAAATAATAATTAATTTCATGTGTGAAACCGCGTTTATCAAAGCCTTGCTAGTGGGATTCTTCCGTGAAGCTTCTGATAGAAAAAATAGCCATGGAAAAGTCTGTTTTAGTTATTACATGAGTCCCCATGTTTTCAGAATTTTTAAAATGTAGTCCCTCTATGATCCCTTTTTCACGTTTACTCCATCCTCCAAAAACATTTCTTAAAGTGGTCCAATTTCTATTTAATCTAGCAAAAACGTTTACTCTTTTTTTCCTCAACATTCGATGATGTGCATGAAAATAATTGCTACGCCTTGTGATTTCTACTTTGAATGAGGGAAAGTACAAGGAAAGCGCCATTAATTTTTATGAATCAAAGAAGGAACATGGAAAGCGCCATTAATTATGAATGAAAGAATGCAATATTTGCTAGTTAGCTACCTAATTATTGAGTTGATGATGATGCAAATAATAAATTAATTTAAAGAGTGGCTCTCCCATTTGCTTTTCCAACTGATTTGACCTTTAAAAGTAAAATTTGTTTTTCTTTCTTTTTAATGATATCAATTGTTTAATATTTTTTTAAATGCATTTCTTTTATTTTAAATTTAATCTTTATATTATATGTTTATTAGGATTTAGAGCTGGATTGTGTTGGTAATGGAAAAATATCCTTGCATTGCATTAAATTTGTGAAGTCAATCAGCGGGTTTTCAGAGGCATTTTGTTTTAAAACAATTTAACTTAATTTTGTTTTATCTTTTCTAATTATATAGTTAAATAAAATTAGTTTAAAAAATAAAGATTTATTATTAAATTTTAAAAAGTTCAGAGATGGGTTTGGCTAGTCTAATTTTATTTAACTATATATATATAATTAAAAAAGATAATAGCGGGACTCTTGGAGAATCGCGATTCTCCTTCTTATCTTTGTAGCTAGGCTTTGGAGGAGAGAGTGCGCACGGCTAGTAGAACCCAAGCAACACGCCGGAAGATTTTTCCTGGTGCTGGAATTCCTCGCCCTGTCTCTTGAGATTCAAGGTCCATCTCCTGACTTGTTTCACTACTACTTGTCATTACTTTTAGCTTGATTCTTCCTGCTCAGAAGGAAAGAAAGATTGTAGTATCCAAAATGAAGAAGAAGAAGAAGAAGAAAGATAATTGAGGGCCCACATTAATAAAATTTTAAGAAAACATGGATCAAATATACTGTAATTTGATATCCTTCAACTGTTGTAAGACTAGCCATCACACTCTACATCTAAAATAAATAGCATGCAATTAAATTAATTATGAAAAATAGAGTCAAGAACGAACAGTAGTAGAGTTACTTTTAGTAAAAGCAGCTGCCACCACCGCGACTGCTATAACGAAAGCAAACTGCTATTTCTCTTCACTACTGGAAACCCTGCAAGTAATCAATAAAGAAAGATCTTACCCTATTTCTTAAAAAGAAAGCAAACTGCTATTTCTTCTTTCCACAAAAAGGAAGTTTTTCTCTAAAAACCCAATCCCAAGTTGAACAGAAGCAGAAACATTTTAGCGGGTTGGAGGTAGAGAGAAATGAAAAGTGAATTTGCTCAGGAAGACTAGAGAAAGACTGAACGAAAGGGGAATGGAACTTTTGTGGGATTTTGAAGAAAGACAAGGAATTATGACAAACGAAAAAAAAAAACAAAACAGAAAGAAAGATTCGATTGACTGGGAAACAAAAAAGAAATATTCAGTGAGAGGAGCACAGATATAACTTGAAGAACATTCTGTGAACCTTCCAGCATCTTTAATTTTATTTTTATTTTTTATTTACGTGGGTGTCCGGGCCAGCTTGCGCGCACCACGACTAATTTCACAGTCCACTAAACACCATGCAAATCTAGTAAACATGTAAAGCACCGCGGAGATAACAAACATGCACATGAGGACTCGAACCCAGAAAAAAAGACAAGCCTCTTCCACCGCCAGACCAAGACGCCAGTGCCCAGCATCTTTAATTTTAATTGCACTAGAGGAAAAACAGCTGGTTAATTTCATTTTTTCAGTTTATTATTATTTCAAAAATTGAAAAAAAGAAAAGAGAAGGAGTCAGATCAAAGAGAGCGTGCGTAAAGATGATACAGGTGGATCAAGAAAGAAACTAATAATATTTGATTATTTGTGATAATATATAAGGAGTAATCAATTAATTAACTATCATAAACTAACTAAACTAAAGGGATTAGATTATTATTAACTCTTCATTAATTGCTAACGCCTCCGGGTGGTCATTTCTACTCTGTTTTTTTTCCTCTCTCCCTTGAAAGAAAAGTACAAGGAAAGAGCCATTATGAAAGAAAGAATGCAATATTTATTTAATTGAAGACATTAGCTAGTTAGCTACCTAATTTTACCCTTATAACCAAAAATCATTAAAATAGTGTTTATTATAATTACTTTATTAAAATATAAGAGACGAAGTCAGGGGAGATACAAAGGACTCTACACTTTATGTTTTGAAAAGAAAAAACATTTGCTTTTAGAATTGTCCAAGCTGTAACAAATTTAATTTATATCTTTGCTTTTATCTCTCTAATAAATATATTTCTATTTTTTATGTATATATTTCTTTTACGTAATATATATCTCATCCTTTTGGCCTTTCGACCTCTTTCTTTATTTTTTGGAAAAATTCTAAGGCAAAATTATGTTATTTTTTAAAAGGGCTCATGTTTTTTCTTTATTTTAATTTTGATCCTTTTATTTTTAATTTTTTTAAAATAATAAAATCAGATTCTTTTTCTTAAAATCAAGCATCAATATAATATGAGGACTTTTTTTATATCGATAACTATATAATAATTAGATTAAAATAAATTATAAACCTCAAATTTCAATCAATTTAACATTGAAATATGAAATTAAAAAAAAACAATTGATGACCAAATGCAAAAAAAAAAAAAAAGAACCAGAATTGACACAATAATTTTTTAAAAAAACAAAAGGGTTGTCCTTTCTTCTTCATTTTAATTCTATCCCTTAATTTTAATTTTTTAAACAATAAAATCAAAATAATCTTGTGAAATCAAATATCAACTCAATATGAGAACTTTTTTTAAGACCTCAATAACTACACGTAAAAAAACAAATTAAAACAAATCATCAACCCCAAGTCCTAATCAATACAGTATCAAAGAACAAAATTGAAAAAAAATATTAACCAACAAAACTAAAAAAAAAGAACATTGTTCAAATCCATATTCTTTTGTGCTCATATAAACAATATTTCCCCTCAAACCTTTTAGTTTTTTTTTATTTTAATTTTCTATGTCAATCTGCATGTAAAAAAGCCTTGTTTTATGAAACATTGAAGTGAGATTTGGATGAGGTTTCAAAATCCAATATGCTTAGAAATAGAGTTTTTTTATGGTTGTATATATTATGGGTTATTTAAATATCCATGTTCTCCTTAGTAAAGGAAACTCTATCTTGATGAATGTCTTTTAGTATCTATAAAAAAAAAATTAGGGATTAAGGATTCTCATGAGATAAAGTTAGTGACCTTACAGAGAAAAAAAGTAATAAATATATGAAAGAGAATTAAGTTAGGATCCTCAATAATTTTTTTAAATAAACAAAAGGGCTACCATTTCTTCTTTATTTTAATTTTGGTCCCCTCATTTTTTATTTTTTAAACAATATAATCAAAATTTTCATATATATATATATATATATATATTAGGACTAGTTTAGATTGAGAATTTAGATGAAGGTTTTGTTTGTTTGCTGAAAATTTATTTTATTAAGTGATTTTCATGGAAAATGGATTCTTGCAAAATGATTTTTTTTATGTTTGGTAGTATAATGAAAAATAAGTTGGAAAACACTTTTCAGTATTTAGTTATATCAAGAGAAATAAAATATAAAATAATTTATTAGTATTTTTTTATGTTTATTAAAAGAATCAAGGTTAAATCTGACAAATAAAAAGTTTGAAAGAGGATGAGATTGAAAAAAATCTAATTTTATAAATTAGTTCAAATAAAACAAATAGCAATCAAAATAATGAAAACCAGATCTAACGGATAAAAAAATTAAAAGAGGATGAAAATAAAAAAATAATATTTTAATTTCACAAATTATTTCATATTAATTAAAAGAATAGGGATCAAATCTAATGGATAATAAATTTCAATTAAGAAAAGGATAAGAAAGAAAAAATAACAGTAAAAAAAATGAGGACCAAAGTTAGTATAAAACTGTAATTAAATCAAATTCTAATGGATAAAATTAAAGAAAAAAATGATTCAAAACATAATATATAGCAATCAAAATATTAAAAACTAAATTTAATATAATTAACAAATAACAAGATTTTTTATTTATTCTTTTGCAACTTCTAAATTGTGTTTTACACCTAAAATAAAAGAAAATTTTTTTTATGAAAATCAAGCCAATTTTTTCTTTAATCGAAAAATATTTTTCATTAATTAATTTTATTAATGGTAAAAAAATACAAGAAAATAATTAAAAAATGATTTTTTTAAAATTATTTTTCATGAAACAAAAAAAATCTAAATTTGACAATATCTATCCAATATCGGATACATACCAAAGTGATTAAAAAAAATACTCATCCATCTAAATCAATTCAATTCAATATCTATAAATTTTGAATTAAGGTGTTATTTGAGGTTGTAGTGTAGATTATTTTTCACCAAAATTTAATTTTTTAATTATTTTATATTATGTTGATGTTAAAAACTAAATAAAAATAATATTTTAATATATTTTTAAGTAAAAAAATACTTAAAAAAGTGCTCTCCTCGCTTAATTGCTACTATGCAACAAAAAGATACAGGTACAGTCATTCCAATAATTCCCCTGAGCAAAACGTGTCTGTTTTTTTGTTTGCCGAAAGTGGAGACTAACTCCGTTCACGGAATGAATCTGTGGCGGACACCCATGGTCATGGAATCTAATGTCACAACTCGCTCTCTCTCTCTCTCTCTCTCTCTCAAGCAGACACGATCATGAATCATATAGAGAATTAATGTTGTTAGAATTATCTTAAAGCATACAGATACATGGTCCTACACTGTACGTACTCTGTCATATATTTCATTAGAACTCCTTCTCTGATTCACATGATGTTTTGTTTTTACTGTTAATGCCTTTCAATTCATAATCTCGGGTTCTGTTTTTTGGTTAAGATACATTTCATGAGTTTGCTGATTTTTTTTTTATTTTTTTTTCTGGAGGGGTAGATCTGAGAATGAATGGAGGTCTTCAATGTCTTCTGTTCCTTTTTAGCCTTATGTTACCTTTTGCTTCCCCCTCCTCACACTCTTCTTCATTTCTCCCCTCTTTACTCAATTTCTTTTTATGAAGAATAACTCAGGCCTGCTACACTCTTTCTACGCAGGTCAGATCAGATGAACTCCGAACAGTTAGTGCGGCCTGTTCGGTATGACTGTCATTTGAAACGAAACTCGTGAACTTGGTTAGCAGCCCACGAGGATAAGGGAAGGGGATTCATGACTTCAAGCTCGGCTCGACTGTACGATAAACCCCTCGGATTGCTCAATGTTGTGATAATACAAACAGGTAAGTTTTGTTCTTGGTTAATTATTTATGTGCTGAAATTGGTAGGGTTTTTTTTTATGGCAATAGACATGGATAGAACCTGTAAGATCGAGGGAAACCTAGCAGACCACCTAAAGCAGTACATTAAATTTTTTATTTATTTATTTTCAAAGCTAACGCTCATGAGATCTTACAAGTTATAATGAATTTAAGACCTCGATTGCTAGATAACTATGGAATGACATAATGTACAAGAATCCTGAGCAAATTACAAGAAGAAGTTATTTATGTACAGCCCAAGAAAATATGGAAACAATGTAAAACATAAAGAAGCTAAGGTGATGCATAAATGGTGCTTAATAAGTTCTGAAAATAGTATGAACTAAGAAGCAGTTGGTGATGAATTCTCAGCAATGAGTGGAAGCTCGAGAATACTGGTAGATTGTGGAAGTTCTGATCCAGCAAGTGAACTTGATCTTCTTAGCTTAACCTTGATGACGCACCAGGTAATGTTTGCAGCCCCATCTGTCACACATGAAAGTGCCCCAATAAGGAAACAGATGCCCCACTGTGGACCATTCAACCTGGCAAACCCAAAGATGTCATGTGAAATCTCAATGAATACCACCTGCAACACCACAGTCAGAACAGAGGCCACCCAAAACCATAGGTTCTGTTGGACACCCTTGACTAAATTCTTCAGTTTCTGCTCACTGGCATTGAATTGGTTGGAAAGTTGGCAGAGAAGAAAACTACTGAAGATCATGGCTTTGCTAACATCCTCGTTGATATTTAGAATAGCTTGCCCTTTGAACTGAAAGGCTAACAAAATGGAAACCTGATAGGAAGCTTGTATGATTATATTCCTCCACATGGCCTCTGTGATGAAAGGTTTGGTTGGTCTGATCGGTGGCCTCTGCATCAGTTTCTGACTTGGGGGCTCAGTTAATAAAGCCAACCCACCAAGGACAGCCACTACCAGGTTCACCCAGATCATCTGAATCGCTGTCATTGGAGCATACCCGAAAAATATTGTGGTGACAGTGCTTATCACTAACCCTGAAATAGTTATGGTGACCTCAACTTGGATATACTTGTGAATGTTGCCATAAATACATCGCCCCCCCTTCAAAATCCATACCAAGTAGCCTAAATTTCCATCCAGGATAATCAATTCAGCACTCCCATTGACCAACTCACGACTCCCAGTTCCAGTCACAATTCCCACGTCTGCTTCTTTGAGTGAGGGAGCATCATCTGTTCTGACTCCAACGAATGCTACTATGTGGCCTTGTTGTTTCAGACAACGCACTAGAAGGAGCTTGTCAGAAGGGAGAGAGTTTCCCATCACACAGATTTTATTGACCACATCCTTTCTCTCTTCATCGCTGAAACTTCGAAAAGTTTCCCCTCCATGTTCCAATATGCCTGGGCCACTAAGCATTCCATATTTTTGAGCTATGTCTTCTATTACTGACTCGCTGTCCTCTGAGACAAGTAGAATGTTGACACCAGCATTTCTACAAGCTTCAACTGCTTCTATAGTCTCTTTCCAGCATTTGTCCTTCAGACCCAGAAGTCCTATCAATATCAAGCGATCATCCTCAGGATTTTCGTCATCTGTTGTCTTATAAGCAAGGGCAATGGTTTTTAGATGCTTGGACTGCATGTCATTAATAATTTTCTCAAAAGCCGACCTTTTCTCTGTGTCCATGTCCACTAGTTTCCCTTCACTATTGTAGTGCCGGGAGCACATTTTCAATATTTTCGGTGCCAGTCCTTTCCAATACAGGAATTTCTTGGTTTCATTGCCTTCTTTCTCCCTCACCAACACTCCATTCCCTTCGTCACCAGGGCTCAACTCTTTCATCCCGATAATGGTGTAACTTTGCTTCAAACTCTCCATGTTAATCCCGAATTTCCGTTCACACCAGGAAATCAGTGATTCCTGATCGTTACCTGAGCTCGTGCTGATACCAATACAGAATGCATCCTTAACTTGTTCATGTATTGCAGAGTTTTCTCTAATTACTGTCTCATCAATCCAACACTCATCAACTTCGAATTCCTGTAGGTTCATTGTTAGCCAACTAGTTTTGTCAAAGCAAATAGTTGTAACTGAGCCCATGGTAACACCTGTCAATTGTTCTTGCACGACAGCCTTGGTGGATGGGATCTTTTTATTCCAATAATAAATGGCAAGGCTGATAAAAAATGGCACTCCTTCTACCACCCCTACCAGGAAAGTAGTCAGGCAAGTTGTCAAGGTACTGATTTTCCCGCTCGGTTTCCAGACAATTCTCTTGATAAGTTCCATAACCTCCTTTGTCTTATGTTCTCCCTTGATTTCTGGCAAGCTCAAATCCTCTTTCTCTTTTCCGAGTTTAAACCGCAGGAACAACACTACCAAGATAAGAATAGAGGTTGCGAGCCCAGCTATTTCTGTGTGCTTGCTCACCTTGTCGAGCTGAACTGGTAATCGCCTGCTCTTGCTGGCCTTGCTTATCATCTCACCCAATGTTGTGTTTAGTCCCATGGATGTCACCAACATGTTACCCTGCCCCTCAATCACCTTGGAACCATAGAAGAGAAATGGATTATGTTTATTAACAATGGATGGAAAGCTGTCATCCAATTTTAAGTATTCGCCAGATACAAACAAACCATCACCAGGAATAGGGCATCCCCATTCCAAGGATACAATGTCTCCAATCACAAGATCTAAGGCTCGTACTTTCAACCGTTTTCCTCCTCTTAAAACATTGACTTCCATCTCTCTTTTTCTCCGTTGTCTCTGCTCTCCTAACAGGTTCTCTGAATTTTCACCCAGAAAATCACGCACTGCTGGAACGATCACAAGTATGATGATTGCAAGAATTATGAGGACTCCCTCGTACCAACCAGTCCTCGGGCCCTCCTCCGTGATCCCGAAGCCAAGGGACAGCGCTGCTGATACGATGAGAAGGAAGATGGTGTGCCTATTGCTGTATTTCATGAGCAACTCCAAGAAGTTTCTTGCTGCAGGGACTGTTGTTTTGTAGATTGCATTGGTTCTGCGTCGACTTAGATCTTCAATCTCTCCAGTGATTCCGTTCTCTAAATCTGTCTCAAAAGCCTCTGCAATACCCCGGACGCCACCAAATGCATGCAAGGAATCTAGGTCCCGTCCCTTTACTATATTGGCAATGTTTTCATGTTGTAGTTTGATATCGCTCGTAGCATTGCCGACCTCATCATTGTGAGTGGCATCAAGAGAAACTTGATGCGTTGGTGAGATTTCTTCAATTTCAGCTACCACCAAATTCTGTAGAAAAAAAAGTTATTTAGCTGTGAAGGCATATTCTTACGATCAAGTCAGTTCTAATTTTGGTTTTGGTTGCCAAACGTAGGTGCTAGCAACTCAAACAAGTATTATGCGTTTGATAATGCTTTTAGAAACAGTAGTCTAGAGATGGAACAATGGCATAACTAAGGAAAACACATACCCTGTGAGATGGAGATGACAGCAAGACTCTTGGAGAATCAAGAGTCTCCTTCTTATCGTTGTAGGCTTTGGAGAAGAAAACGTGCCCTGCTCGTAGAACCAAGATAGCAGACCGCAAAACATTCCTTGGCGCTGGAATTGCTGGCCCTAGCAGTCCTACCTCTAGAGATTCGGGGTCCATCTCCCGACTTGTTTGGCTACTACTTGTCATTTCTTTTAGCTCGATTCTTCCTTCCCAGAAGGAAAGTAAAGATTATAGTATCAAGAAGAAGAAGGGATTTTTCAATACAAGCTGTGGTATAGATGATGAACTCAAGGGGGGTGAGTGTGTGTGTGTTTGTATAAATAGAGAGGGAGATGGAAGAAGGAAGTCAGGCAAGTAGGGTGGGTTAAATAGCAAGTATGGCTGAATGAGAAGAGTGTCGACGAAGCTGCTGTGTTCAGAGGAGGAAGTTGTACTGTAATTTACTTTCCCGGTTTCCATTTCTTTTTGGTGGCCGATGATGTGCATGAAATCAATTGCTAAAGCCTACAAGTTGTCGTTTCTACTTTGACATGTCTTCTTCTTTCCAAGTAAGTACAGGGAAAGAGACTTGAGAGCATGCATGCAATATTTAAGTCATTAAAGACACTATCCCACTCGATTCGTCCTCTTAATTTTCACACTATGTTTTTTCTCGGTCCCTTCGTCAATGGCTATGACCTATGAAGCTTTCTAATATATAGTTTTATGGCTTTGAATTACTTTGATACATTCGCAGCTATTGCTGGGTATGTTAAGCTTCCCTGCAATTCGTAACCCCAAAATTGGATTATGTTAAAATCCACGTGCAAGATTTTCTCTCTCGAAACAGAAAAAATTGAGTGCATGTTCGGCTATTACATTCCGAATGCCTGGCAGACCAATTTAATACTGTTGTCTGCTTTTTATATATATATATGACAATATTCTCGTATTAAAATTATCAATCTAATACTTTTTAAAAAACAAAAAATACTCAAAAAAATCATTTTAAAATACAAATAATCGTTGGTTTCATTAATTGCTAGCTTTTTCATGGGTGTTATGACCATCGCTGGTGTTCCATATTTGGGCACGACTTGCTCCAAACTATGAGTATAGCGCTCAACATAATGTCGTTAGAATGGATAATTGTTGATTATTAATTAGGTCATAATCACATAAACATTAGAATCTTAAAATAGAAGGTTTAATTAATATAGAGTACTAATTAATATAAAATCATATCCTACAATTTTAAATTGAGAAATTATTGAGTGAACTAAGATCATGGACCAACTAATAAATTTATTCCAATCATTAAATTAGAGAATTATATTTTTAAGATTTAACCGTATAATCATAATTAATAATACGACAATCATAGGATCGATGATGCAAACATATTTAATGATGTGTAAGAATATATGGGGCTTGATCTATGATTTTAAATGACAAACTAAATTTACCAAATAACATCTCTTTAAACTAGATTTAATTGAAGTGGTTTGGAAACAAGCAAAATTCAAAGAAGAAAAAACAAAAAGCAGTGGAAAAGGAGAAAAATCTATGAATTAGAGGCTCATAAATGTCCCATGACATTACAACATTGCAGCCTAGCTAGTAACCTTGTATCCCTAATATAGTAATGGTATATAACAACAGCAACTCAAAAAAGAAAGAGCAAAAAAGGAGATCAAATACAAAAAAACAATGCCCAAGTAAATAAATATAATAATGAAGATAATAGAGCAATATGTAGCCCAAGTAAATTAAATTAGAACTATGGCAACATATATTGCCATTTGTCAAGCATCCAATTCAATATATTATCTTGAACAAATAATAATTTAATTTTTTCTTTGATACATATTAAGTATTTCTCAAATGTGTTTAGGTTGAAAAGTAACAAAATTATGATACTTGAGAAAAAGCACCTAATTGATAACCTTATGGATACTTTGCTAAGAAAAATTATATTATGCTTTTTATTAAAAAAAATAATCTTTCGTGCATATTTTAATTTTAAAATATCTAGATAACGTTATTAATATAATATTTAATATAGTTAAAAGGAAATGAATAAGGTGCTTTACTGCATCCTTTGTTACAAAGTATTATTCAATGGATTTGTAATTGTAGGGTTTCATGGAAAACTTATAAAACCCTTTTATTATGTAATTTTTCTTTAATCTTCTAAGTCTCTCTAGTAGCACTGATTAAAAGCAATTATCGGGTTTGTAAAACGCATTTTAGAGTTTCTCTATAGTTTTTTCTTTTTTATGGAAAAAAAAAAGAAGATAAACTGGAAATGAAAAAATCAGGATTCATCTGTTAGTTTAGTTAAAACCCGGTTATCAAATTGTTAATTTTTTTAAAAAAATATTTTTATCAGAGGCCAGGATTGAAACTTCCTCTATAGTTGGAGCCTTGGAGGGTATTTATAGATTTGACCGAACACAAATAGAGAAAGAAACAGAGAGAGAGTAGAGCAGCGAGCAAGAACTCAATCGAAGTAAAAAAAAAAAAAGGGAAGAAATCAAGACCAGAAAATGAACACAGACATCACAGCATCGGCAAAACCAGAGTACCTAGTAATAGATCGAAACCCAGCATTCACTAAGGTTGTTGGCAACTTCAACACCCTTGATTACTGTCGTTTCATCACCCTTACTGGTGTCTCTGTCACTGTTGGCTACCTCTCAGGTACAAATTTTACATCTTTACCTCTTCTTTTAGTTCATTTATGTCGAAATTACTCATATGCAAATGGGTTTTGGTTTTGGTTTTTGTTTTTGTTTTTGTTACTAATAGGGATAAAGCCAGGGCTTAAGGGACCATCAATGGTGACAGGAGGATTGATTGGTTTAATGGGTGGTTTTATGTATGCTTATCAGAATTCTGCCGGGAGACTTATGGGGTTTTTTCCTAATGAGGGTGAGGTTGCTCGTTACCAGAAACGGGATTTTAGCAGTTAAAGATTTCAGCTTTTTTATTTTTTCATGAAATTTGGTATCTTTGTAATGTTTTGAATCGCTTTGAGTGGTGACGATTAATAATAATTGGATTGGTAGGAGGACTTGTCGCATTTTGTATGTTCTGCTTTTGGTAAATTGTCGTGAAAGTTTTGATTGATTGGAAGTCAATTGTGTGTTATTGGAAAAAGATTGGAAGATAAATTTTGAACCTTGATGGTTTTTGTTTGTTGATTGAGTTGAGATTTCTACGTTGATTGATGCAATTTGTTGGGGGTTTTGAGAGGGATTGGATTGCTACGTCAATTGGGTGTCTCTAAATCCTGGTTTTAGGTTCTCTATAAATGAAAGCAAATGTCTTGACGCCATTAGAAACTTAACTGATTGATGTTTCATTATAATTAGAAGATTGTGTGCTTCATTTATTGGATAAAAGCTTCTTTCTGTGTTCACTTTTGTGTGTCATTCTGTCTGATTTCGTTGAGGTATTTGAATACATTAATGAGCTTATGTGGATTAGATTTAAAAAAATTCCTGGTGGATTTTTTTTGCTTTTTATCTTTAGTGGTTTCTGTCTTAGTTTGGCTAGGTGGCAGGGCAAAGAGGGTTTGCATCCCAAGAGGACTGAAATTACACATTTAGATGGCCAAGAGAAAATGGGAATTGATGCTGGATTATCTAGTGGAATTTTAGAATTGATGGTGATATTTTAAGTTAGCTAGCTGTCTTCAATGTTGGATGGTTTGTTTGGTGCAATGCTAAAGATGTGCTAGCATTAATTTGCTGCTACTTAAATGCTTAGGTCTATTCACTCGAGTACTTCTATTTGGATGTTTACTTAGTCATAGACAATTTTTCTGGGAATTCTGGAAATTACAAAAATACCCTTGCTGACCTCGATTTTGAAATGTCGAAGTAGAAAAAACCACAAAACTTGCAGCAACATCCTCGCCTCATTACTACATGGTTGAAATAGGAACCAGAAACTCTTTCTTTAGAGGTGATAGTAACGATAATGTGAGATTTTTGCTATCAGTTTCACCATCAAATCCGGAACAATGAACTCCATTGGTGCTTTCAGTACCATTTCTCCTTGCCATCCTTGTTTTCATTGACATTGTGCTCATCATGTTCCTTCTTTTGTTCAGCTATATCAAGTGTAAATACAACTCCTTAGCCTTTGAATTTTTTTATTAGAAAATGCCTTTTCTTGTTCACTCTCCACATCATTGCCAATCTGAAATACCTTTGTTTCTTGTTGAATCTTCCCTTTGGAAAACAATGCCAGATTTTTCTTATCAACAAAAGCAGGTTGTTCTATCTATTTTGCATGCCACTTTGTGATTTCAGCTTGTTGATCTTGCTTCTCATGTTTCTGTTTAAGATTTTGTGTACCTTGTTCTAAGATTTCAGTATGCCAATAAGAATCTGTTGCTTTATCTTTTTTTTTCCAACCCTAGTTGCAAACCTCGATTTTTCAAGTTCATTGCTAAGTTTAGTTTCTGTGTCAACAGGATACTTGCTTAGGACAACCTTTCTCAGCCTATCTAATGCTAGTTGCACCCTATCAAACCTGTCATTGATAGATATTTCTATTGCATCCATCGTATCATTTGTAGACTTCAGTCTTGCTTCAACTGCTTGCGTAATGGCCACAAACTTGGGATTCAATTCGTCGACAGTCACCATAGTTGAAGTAGAACACAACAAAAAGCTCCTAGGATCTTGAAGCTCAAATGCAAAACGATGCAGGACAGCCTAGGGGCTGTTCTGAATCTGACTTTTAGAGGCTGTTCTAGGGCTGTTAGCACTGTATTAGTGTTAATTTGTGAAGGAATAGGAGAAAGGATGTAGATACATTCTAGGAGTCACACCTAGAGTTCTTAAGAATCACACCTCAGCGGAGATTGAGAATTGAGGTAGGATTGGTCAAAGAATAATACTAGATAGATTGTAGTTAGAAAAGAAAAGAACAGTGGATGGAGATGCCAGATTTAACACCAGTCAGGAGATATAAGCCGTCTCTATATTATATAGGCATCTGTTAATAGCAACTTTAGCACTGAGTTAGGGTAAGTCAAACAATAGAAGTAGAGATATTGTATTAACCAAAAAAACGTGGATGGACCTAATTTGGAGAATTGGATACTGAGTACAAGCAGACTATGGTGATCCTTTTCAAAATAGCCTTGTTGGTTGGTTATGTGGACTGTCCTGTTATGTTGGTTTGGCAACAAGCATGAGTATAGAATTGGCCATGTCATAGCAGAGGGGTTACAGGCGGTTATGGCGTGAGTTGGGTTCTGTAGAGGGTATTAATCTTACGTCTCATGCCTGCTCTGTGCCTCTGTCTTTCATCTATAGCGTAATCTGTTTTATAACTTTTGAAAACTCTTGACAAGGATTGGAAACTTTGGTTGTCTCATGTTCTGTGAGAAGGAAATTATTGTATTGACGTCCTAGCTAAACTTGCGAAGCTTATGGTGTGTGAGTGAAGTTGATTTTCCCTCCTCCAGAGCACTTTGCTCATGGGTAATGCTTGTGGAGTCCCCTCTGTTAGGTTCTAGTTCCCTTTCTCGATTTCACTGCCCTGAAAACTAAAAATAAATACATACGGTGAATTGTATCACTAACCCTGAAACTACATGACAAGCTAATGCCCATGGTTGTCAATGAGGCCTTGAGCAGTGGTATCAAGACGCCAAGCCTGATGGCAGAGTCCTCTTAGCTCAGCCTTGATAAGTTACTGCTATGAAGAGTTCAAGCGGCATGCCTTATCGGTCAGAGTCTTGCCGAGTCTTTATCTTGAGTTTCCTGTCATGTACTCTTTCTGACCACTAAGTAACAATGGTGGTCTTACTTGCTAGTTTATCTTAATCTTTGCTTGCTGAGCTACTGGATGACAGTACGAGGTCAAGCAGAGTGGAGGATTTGGTAGGTCGAGGTCTTTTTGCTGCTAGTTATCCTGAGAGCTGGTATCTTTGTGTATGATGGGCTCAAAAGGTGCACAATGGACCGTGTTCCTCTCCTTCTGTCATTGTTGGGCAAACTCAAGATTTGACTACCTTTTGCTTGGCTATATTAGCTGTCTCTAGCTATACTACTGAGATGACCTTTTGGTGATAGGGAAGTTCTGCTATTGGTGTTGATAGGGAAGTTCTCACTGGTCTCTGCATCAGATTTTATCTTATGTTTTCATTCTCAAGATAATAATAATAATAATAATAATAATAATAATCTGATTTTTCTAAAACATGATATAATCTGGTCAAAGTCGGTGGTGTATCCAAGGAAAAAAGAAGAAGAAAAGTGGATGCAATTTCATGGAAAATGCTTGGGGAGGAAAGAGCTATGAAGAACTCTGCAACAATTCATTCAAGTCTCATCGACTCACTGTTAATTTCCAACTCTCAAAACAAAACAAAAAAATCAATTTCTTTCTAGTCTTATGGTAAACGAAGCAAGTGACCTCATCCCACCAAGAAAACGTTAAAAAGCTTTACTACCGCCGCTTCATTCTTCTGGCCAGAAAGGATAGATTCTTCCACCCAAATCCATACAAAAGGAAGAGTCCAGCAAAGATTTGATGAGAGTGACCCTTAAACAATATTAAAATATTGCAATTGGGTCCTTGCCCATCGAGAAAGTGAGTTGAATCAGCTGGCTGGATGAGGACAAATTACTTTCAAAATTGAGATAATCACACAACCAGATTTTCTAGGCTACGGAGCTTTTGATGATTTTTTTTTTTTTTTAAATTAGGGCAGTTTTTTTATTAAAAAAAATGCAAATTAGTACGGTAAAGAAAAGAGCACAGTTTTGGTAAAAATCAGAGATGAAGACTTCCATATTTTAAATAAATAATTAAAATAAGTTGAGATAAATTTCAAGAAGAAAAGGAAAAAGGAAGAAGAAGAAGAAAATGAATGAGATGATGAAAGTTTTGATAATGATATCTTTAATATTATAAAAAAGATTGAATTAAAGAACACTAAGAAAGTTTACCGATGATTATTAAAAGGATGGTTTTACATTGCGATTTAACCATGTTTTTCAAAGTTTTTTTAAAAGATTTAAGTTAATATTTTATTATTATTATTTGGTTGGATTAATATAAAAATAAAAACAAAATTAACCTCTAGTAAAGACAACAGGTGCCCCGCTTGTCATGTAATGAAGCTTCGCCATCACACAAGCAGATATTCTAGCCTAGGC
>Ga0307510_10004063_pt1 | contig 17162 bp, 8 predicted proteins | sample 12_EM_MG_FD_207224 | JGI IMG/M metagenome (GOLD analysis project Ga0307510, IMG submission 207224) | Populus trichocarpa ectomycorrhiza microbial communities from riparian zone in the Pacific Northwest, United States - 12_EM | ecosystem: Host-associated > Plants > Roots > Unclassified | place...
GCTGCTTTAGCTCTAAAGCCACGGTTCTTTTTCCTTAACCTTCATGCTAAAGTGCTTTACAGCCATATGGGGCCAGACCAAACATGAGAGATTTACGGGCTAATTAAGTACGGGGATTATAGGGCTTGGCATATGATTACTAACAATTAATTTGTAAAAAAGATAAAAGGTCGGACTTTATAATTAGATATTGTAATCCACGCTGTCCCTCACAACAAGGTGGGTGGTTAATTAAAGCAGTAAGATTATGGTGTGATGCATGCAATTTGGTCTGTCACGAGTCCATGATTTATGAGAAAGCCTGGTTAGGCGGATCAATTTGTCTAGTTGAGCTTCGCATTTGTCTTAATTTTAATCTGTTGCTTTTGACTTGGTGATCGTGACAAATTGAATGTTGGATTAGACATCACCCTTTGAGATTATAATTTCTACGTAGAAAAAGGTCGAGATTAACGTTTTTGACAATGTATAGTTGTAAAAGTCGTACTTTGGTGTAATAAGCTGACCTAGAACATAGCAATCCGCTAATCAAGATCATCGATCATGTTTTGTTTTAAACTAAACTTTTATTTATATATAAATAATTAACTCAGGAGATGCATTATTAATTGCCACCCCTACTGATTCTGTTCTTGTCATGTCCTTATCAAAAACAAATGTTAAAAAGTTAATTAGCCAAAAGATGGGATGCCCCTCATCCAAAAAGACGCCTTTTTTTTTTTGTAATATTAATATGTATTGGAATGAATTTTGACTCGAAGAGAAGTGAACACCCATACAACATCTACCGTTGCTTGTGCTTGTTTAGTGCTGCCACCAATTACAAGTGTATTTAAAATTATAGTAATGTATTAAAATAATATTTTTTTATTTTAAATATTAACACATCAAACATTTTAAAAATATTAAAAAGAATTAATTTTAAAAAAACATTTTTAAATTATAACGAAAAGAAGGTAACCAGCCCTAAGCACCCAACGACATGAAAGCTAAATTCTTTTGTAAAGGCAGAGGCAATCTAAGGCGTGCGCGTATGAAATATATTCCATCTGAGAATTTTTCAATATCTAACCCGCCTACCATAATCCATCTAATAACCCACTAATCATTTGATAATAGCGAGGGGCCAAGCAAAAAGCTAATCAAAAGAAAAACAAAACATCACCACCAACCAGTCTAAAATTCCCTTCCTCCAAACAATCATAATAACACCAGAATCCTGTAATCAAGGATGAAAATTTCACAAGAACAGCAGCTTTTTATATATATATATATATATATATATGTGTGTGTGTGTGTGTGTGTGTGTGTATTGACCCGTAAATCTCTCCATTCATAGAGATGTGGACGGTCTTTTTAAGGTAGATATTACTTTACGTACACAGTAATTATTGTTTTAAAATATATTAAAATAATATCAATTTAGCAGGTTTGGTAGAATTACTCTCAAATCTATTCTTCAACACTACAATCTATTGGAAGAAAAGAAAAGAAATGATGAAAAGGGAGCAAAGGTCGGATAAAGAACTTTGGCTATATATCTAGGGGTTCTATGACAAGGAGCCCATCATGCACCCCCACTCAAGTTCCCCAGAGAGATGAGCGATTCTAAATAAGAATGTAAATAAATTAAAGAAATAAAATATGCAAAGAGTCTTCCAGACATCAAAACCTGATACTTGGTTTGACCTTCAAAAGCTGAACTGGCATTATATCTGCGTTTTCTTCTGTGTTTCTTTTCTTTCCTGGTTCCTTACCGTGGTAGAAAAGTGGAGTGGACACCACCATGTCCATCACCTAGCAGGCAAAGTATCCCACTAAGATCTTCTACCCTTTTATGTTTCTCTTGTCCTTTTTCACACAATTCCCTCTCCTTCTCTCGCTATCTTCATGGCTTTGAAAAGTAAAAGCTGCTATATCACTCTCTCTTTTTTGTTTCTTAAAATCTATTTTTCACCTGCATTTCGGAGCATAAACTTACTATTAACAATAAATAAATCGTAAATGAACTGCAACAAATAAAAAGAGACCAAGAAGCACAAAGTTCAAAATTTCACAGTCCAATGCAACTCTTTTGACCGCGCCCTCGCAAACATCTGGACAAAACAATGCAGCACTGAGGTTGAAAAGGAAAGGCAAAATGATCAACATGTGAATTCAAATTTGGAGCGCATCACACTCTCTCTTCTTGATTTCTAACAGCTAAACATGAATTTATAGGCCTAATTTCTCTCTCTAATTGTTTTTTAATCCCTGTTAGACTCACCTGGTGAGTTCCATAATATTGAAATCACACGATTAAACCCAGCATGAATTTGAAGGGAAATTCTAACGTTATTGGTCCCCCACCTTGCACACAATTCATTCCATACGGTGGCATGGGGCTAAATTTAATGGTTGCTGGTAGGTACCAAAGAGAATTCATTTGAAGGAGAGTTCCCCTTATCTACGCAATAGAGTAATAATGGTCTATAAAGTACTGGAATACTGGTCAAATACATGGACAGGCGCTGTAATATGCAGGCTGCAATATTAAATCAAACCACCAAGAAAAGTAACGAACTTTCCAACCAAGACAATACTATATATTGAGTTTTGCTATTTTATTCAAATCCATTGAACATGATGACCATTGATATTACATCGATACTCAAAGCATAGATATTTTATTTTTCCTCTCTATTTTGAACTGAATATATACATAATCAAACAAAAGGGAGAAGTCTAAAAGGTTTTGTCTTCATGATGTTGTAAGAAAAATCGAGACAAAAAATGTTCACCTCAGATGTTCTAAATGCAGCCCTTGAAACTTTAAATGAAATAATGGCAACAGTTCCCCTCTCCACATCAGTCCAAGAACCCAGTGACATTAGGGAACTTTGAAGGCAATAAAAAGATGTGACAGCATAGCCAATATTTACAAGCAGGGTTCCTTTAGCATACGACTGACATTTGATTTATAGGCTAGAGTGTTGGGACGAGGACATAGAATTCAGCTCTGTCCTAACAGTGAAGCAAACAATGATAAAAGAGAATTCTTTTTGGGGTACCATGGATATACCTTCAAGCACCCTCAATGATTTGGTTCATCTATGAATGACACAGAAGCAGGAACCGTGAGGTAGTGCCATAGAATGACCAAGATATCCCTAATCTATCACAAGAATCAGTGTCGGTCGACCGACAACAATTGAGAATGGCTTCCCCACATCACCAATTTGCATACTTCTTACATCCCCTGACTTTTATCTTCAACAAAGACGATAACAACTGGTTGCTATGTGGTTGTTTGAGCTTTCTAATCAAACAATGAAAATGACAAGGCGAGCCCACGAATTCACTAAATGACAATTCTAGGCTATTACCTGCTGCTTTTTACGTCCATTTATTTAAGACAACCGAATTTGTACAAGACAAGAGCTTTGGTTTAGGTTCCAAGGGTCATGCACTGCAATAATAAGAGTGCATGAGCTAAATGTGATGGCTTAACTTAGTCCCCAAGGAGGAGTGTTCATTTTCGGGCAGGTGCAATACTGGTTTTCAATGGACAGGGACATTTCAAAGCTGGAAAGGCAAAATCAGATTTGAAGTAATGATAAAAAAACTGAAATACAAACTTTTCAAACTCGTAAATTCCCAAACCCCAGCAAGATTTCTGAAAGCCTGAGGTGAAAAATACTTGAACCCCTCTAGCGTTTCCCTCTTGTATCATGAGTGTCCCCGCTTGATCATTTACATTCAAAGTAGGGTTCAGTAAGATGCCTTCAGATTTGAGACAATAGCATGTAAAGATACAGGGTTATCACACAGTAAATGGAAAGAAAGAGCTTACATTTTTTTTTAATGTTTGGTTTTGGTCTTGACATTGTTGAGAATAATCTTAGGCTGTTTTGGTGGCAGCTTGCTTGAAAGCAACAGTGGGAGCAATTCTGCAGCTCCTCCTCTGATGCTCAAGAACAAGCTGTTCAGCAAACCAATCAAGTTTCTCAAAATTGCTTTGCTCTCCAATCCTCTTACCACCAAACAGTACAGATTCTACATTTTTCTGCTTCAACATTTCCTCTGCTATCCCAATCATCATCTTTACATTGTTAGGGCTGGGGTCTGTGTCCGCATTAGGTCCACATCTTCCCAGATTGGACCCATTTGCCTGTCAAGCCAGAGTTAATATGGTTAGGAGATTAAACACATATCATATTTAAAAACACTGAATCATAATAAATAATAAAGGGATCGGACCACAGGTGTCAGATAATTTAATCCATGGAATTATTTGGAGAATTGTGATTAAATTATTGCTACTTTAATCCAACTACTATAAGAAATTACCGAACCTTGTTAACTAGCCAAACCACCCCCCAAAAAGAATGGACCCAGTGACGTTGGCCCCTCAAATAATGAAAGCTTGTACAACTGAGGGCATCCACTGCTCATTTTATATTCTATATATGCTTTAGCAGCATGATTAAAACCACATTAAGATTAGCATTCTCAGCACATTTTCAGATTCAAAAAAAAAAAATTATAAATTTAATTCCATATAAAAATAATTATCCACTAGAAGGATGCAATAGTAGGTTTGCTGGAATGGTACCTAACAAAGTAAGATTGGAAGGTAAATTGGTTTTGGTGTTGTACAATCCGAAGATACTCTGTCGATTAAATATCAAAAAGAAAAAAGAAAAAAGAAAAAAGAAAAAAGAAAAGAAAAGCAGCATGACTTGTCATCCACACACTCTATTATCAACTTTGTATCCACTTTATATAGCAAAAATTAAATACATGGACTGCCTAATAATTTTACTCTCTTCAAATTTATTTCTTACCATAGGTGCCTAACACAAAGGCGGTGTAAGAATTCCAAAGACACGGACCATGTCCTTGCATCTGACAGCAAATAAAGCATGGCTACAAGTGATCCTCATAATAAAAGCATAGCTAATTATGCCTCTAGCTAATATATATATATATATATATATATATATATATATATATATCAAAATAAAATCATGAGTGATATTTCTGTAACCACTCATTGATACCACCCACTCTTGGGAAAATCCAGTCTCCAGCCATTTCTATCTACAGTTTATTGCAGAAAAAACACCAATGAACCCCCCGCCCCACCACAAAAGCCTCCCCCACTGTCCCTTTTCTACCTTCTCTTCCATGCACAGAATTATTTTCATAAAAATGAAATTAAGATTAAGGGTGTTTGTTTTTTATTTTAAAAGGGTTTTTTAATTTTTTTTCAAATTATTTTTTTTAAAATTATTTCCAGAACCCAACGCTAAGAAATCCAAGTCTCGAGGCTGGCGATAGAAAACAAGAAGAGCAGTGGCAAACACACCCGTCGCCATGAGGTAGTGCCACTGAGGGGCTTGAATTTATGGTTTCCCGGGCATCCCTACTACATGTCGGCGAAACAGAAGCCACCAGACACAATGCACCACGGACCCCATTTACACTTGCAAACACCACATTCAATTGCATAAAAACCCAAACCCAGCTAAATATGCACAAAAATTGTATATGAGTGTAAAAGACACAGCTAGGTTAACCATTCCAGCCTGGCCACAGCTGTCCCGACTCCTGTGCATTAAAATCAAGCAAAACTAAAAACCATGTCCAAGTTGTGCAAAACGAGATACCATACCTGAATTCTTACGTAGTTACTGCTTCTACACTGACCAAATGCCATGGCCACTGCCTGGTCCACTGAATCAGCCGAACCATCACCTGAAATCCGAGCCATCGGTCGAGCCCACTGCTTGGCCCTCCAATTCTTAACCTGCTCATAATCATAGCTAACCTCAAGAATTTGACCGGTCCCTAATGATAACACCAACAAATCCTCGACTCCTCTAACGAACGGAAACTCCTGCTTATTATGCAGCACGTGAGTTATGGCTGCCGCGGTCGGGTTGCTCATGGCTAAACCACCATCAACTGCCAAACATCTGGTCTGACCATCAACGGACCGCATTAAAACAGGGTCAAACAAGCCCGGTTCAGCTGATGTAGCCCGACAAACCTCCCAAATCCGGAAATCGAAACTGTCCGTTTCCAAGGCATCTGCTCTAGAAAACAAAAACGGCGCCGTACTGGAAAGATCATAACAAGGGATCAAAACCGGTTTTAAAGTATCCTTCAAAGTCAAATTCCGGCCCTTCTCAGTAAAAGTCTCTTTCATGGCCTTCTCTAAACCGGCTGTGGCAGCGGTCGTACCGGTTGAGCTCCCTTTGAAAAACCGCTTTAAGAACCCAACATTTCTGTTACCAGAAGTGAACAATTTCTTACCCTGATCAGCTAAAAATCTCCAAGTCTCCTCAGCTTTCATAATCGGACGGTTATGATCTTTGGTGCCAAAAAGCATAGCCGTGAAGATTCCACCAATTCCAGTTCCGGCTGCCACATCAAAATAATCAGCAATTCTGGCGTCAGGGTTACCTGATTTCAATTTCAAAGCGTTTTCAAGATAAGCCAATGCTTTCCCTGAAATAATCCCTTTTAGACTGCTACCACCATCAATAGACAATATGCAGATTTTCCCTCGTTGATTCTTGATTGCAGACAGCCCGTTGCTGTTGTTTTCTGTGAGAAAAGAAGGATTCTGTGACTCGGGTTTTGCTTCGATTGTTGCAGGAGAGATCTGTTTAGGAACCCAGAGTTTCTGATCATCATAGCCGAAAAGAAATTTGCTTTCAAGAACTGAAAAGATTTCGTAGCTGAGTTTGTCAGTGTCGATGCTGGGTTCTTGCATTTCTGAAGATTGATTGTACTCCATAGAAAAAGAAAGAGAGAGAGAAGATAAAATGTAATTTGTGAAATTTCTTCTGATGGAATGAACGTCTTTCTTGCTTGTTTCTTGAACAATAATAAATTCTTTTTTTTATGCTAACGCTACACACGCTCTGCTGCAGCTTCTTTTATCTTAATATGGCTATACAAAGAGTGTGTTGACGCCTAGATGAATTTGTAGACAAATTTGATCTTGCTGCTGAATAATGTAAAACTAATTGAATTTAAGACAAGAAACTTCCAAAAGAACAAGAAAATATGAAAAGAAGGCTCAACGAACCCAATCCCTTCAAAGCAGCACCCCGCATGTTGTATTTTGGCAATCTTTCATGATCAAGAAACTCAAAAGATTTTTTTTTCTTTTCTTTTGTGTCACCAGGACCAGACTTTCACTTCAGTTCAGCCTTGTAACCAATCATTCTTTACAAGAAAAGAAGTAAAAAAACAAAAAGAAAGGAAATGAAAAGAAACAAGAAACTCTCTCTTCGAAGGGAAAAAGAAAAACCTTTTGCCCAATCCCCAACTCTCTCTGTCACTGTTTATCTCTTCTCCCTCTCCCTGTGTGTGCTGTAGTTATCTTTTATCAGAGCACGCCAAAGCTGGAAGTAGTAGTATCTAGATTGATGCATAAAAAGGTTAGCCAGCCAACAAAAAAACAAACAAACAACTAGCTAGCTAACACGAAAAAACAAAACACAAAAGAAGCCAAAGAGAGGTGTTGGTGTTTATAGGGAGAGGAGCCAAGAACACAGCAGTTGCAGAGCATGTCTGTTTATGGCCTTTTAAAACCAGTTGAACATTTTTCAACGCGGTCACTCCCCGCTCTCTCTCTCTCATAATCTTTATAGTATGTGGCCACCTCACCTACATGAATAGGCAAGGCTTCTACTATTTTAATTTCATTGACCCGTTTGCATTCCTTTCCCTATCCTGTGATATTTTACTACTCTCGATGGTTTCTCTTTTTAACAAGACACCGATGTAAAGAAATTAGCCGCCTGGTGATAAAGCGTAAATTCCTTGTTTTATCTTGATTCAAATCCCACCTCAGATCTGAGTAAATTCTCATAATATTTTTTAGAGTGAATTAAGTTTCCTCAATTGCTTTGGAGAATGATAATTAGATATCCTTTCACGTCGTAGCTTTAATATTTTTTTAAAAATATATATTGTTAAAAAGAATACTAAATTAATGTTTTCTAACATTTTGATGGTTTTAATATAATATATCAAAAACAATAAAAGTATTTTTTTTTTATGAATGAGAAAAAAATCAATTTCATGCGTTGGTGCATGAAAAATGTCAATGTTAAAACCATCTTCAAAACATACTCAAATTAAATTGTTTGTTGATTTTATGAATTTTTAATGACTATGTCATGATAAACTCAATTTAAACATGTTCGGGTCAATGATAAATATATATATAAAAAAATATTTTAAATATTTTAAAACTCTATATTTATTCAGTCAGATTTTACTGTCTATAAATGAAAGAAGTTGTGTTTTTTTAATTATAAATTGTGATTGATTTCATCTAGATATTTGTGACTTTCAAATATATTTTATATTATGAACATTTGATTTATGTTTGTTGATTTAAACATTTAAATTGTTATTTATTTTTTGAATTAATTAAAAAAATATATTAAAATTAATGCTGGAAATTGTGTCGAGATAAAAAAGATGTTTAAATTCAATATCTTTACCGGATCAGTTCTCGACGAGGCATGACAACCGTGGTTAAAACGAAGAAAACGGAGCGGACCATTAGAGGCTGTACAAATTGTACTTCAACGCTGCTTCATTTCTTCGTTCCTGATTGAATGATCTAGATTTTGTTCACACTGTTTTCCCGTGATCAACGGTCAAGTGGATGACCAACAAAGACCGCTGCCTTGTACTTTTTTTTTCTTTTCTAATTTCCCCTCCCGCCCTGATTGTCCTTACACGTGGGGTAGGGGCCGGCGGAAGAATGGAGCCGCACTAAAGCATGCTCGGCGACCCTCATTTTTCTTCGCTATGCTAATCCTGTACGCTTCTATACTATATACACTCACAAAAATAAATTGTTTTTATGTGTGCTGTTACTTTTGTGACCTATAAACTTCTTTTTAATATATATATATATATATATATATAGACACACACACACACAAAACTGTTCTATTCTTTATTCTATAATTTGGAGTTCGTAGATAAATTCTTTTTAATATATATATATATATATATTAACAGTTTTATGTGTGTGTGTGTGTTTGTATATATATATATATAGAAAGACTGCAATAAATAATTTACCTAAGGTTTTGGTACGGGAATAATTTGGTAAGATTTTATCCCGAGACAGCCAGCGATCAATATTTTTTTATGGAATTCGCTGTGTCGATGATTCCATTGCCTGTACAAATTCTCGTTTCATTCGGCAGTCCGGTGTTTCTTTTTTTATTTGTGGTGGAATGATATTTTTTTTACCAATTAAGCACCATCAGGTCTACGTGCTGGCGGCCAATGTAGGTCACTGTTAGGTTATTGCCAGGGTATAATTTAAGTTAAGGTGAGAGGTAGCTGCCTACAGCTTGGACAACATTTGAGGAGGTGGACTTGTAGTTAAGCAGATTTCAGCCCTATGTTTACTGCCGGAAAAATGGATCTAGCCCTACGTCCGATGGTGTCGAGAAAAAAAAACATGTATAAGTTGTTGTGAATAATTATAAAGACTTTTATCTCATATCATTAAAACATAATATATATACATGGGTCTTTTATTTTATATTAAAAAAATAAAATATTTATCCGGTGTTTATATAATAAATTTTTATATAAAATAATAACTTATTAGAAAATAATAATAATTTTTTTTTATGAACTTTGATATTGAAAAAATAATCTCGAAATCAATTTTTTAATAGCCGTCCATTCTTTTTTAAAACTGATGTAACGGTACAGGCAAGTACTCTTTCTTTAATTCTTTATTTATTTTTGTTTATTAGCTGTTGTGGTATGTCATGTGGTTTTATTTATTCAAAATAAATTAATGAATAAAAATTAAAAACCAAAAAATATACTTTTTTATATTAAAAAAATAATTTTTTTTCACAAAAAAACTGAAATTTCTTAGTTCAAAAAACCTAAAACCAAATTATATTTAGGTTTTGAATTTTGTAAGTTTGGTTAACCGAAAAACCAAATGAATATAAAAGATATAACTCATGACAAAATTATATTCAAGGAACAAAAAATTAAACCATTTTTATATTAAAATAACAATTTTAGTTTTTCACCAAATGAAAAACTGAGATTTTTAATTCCAAAAACCTAAAATAATATCTCAGTTTTGATTTTTGTGAGAACTAAACTTGCCTTAATTTCACTTCTTGTTCTTCATGTTTATTGAATTAATTTTTGGGCTTTCTTTGGATTTTTTGATGGGTTTCGGTTTGGTTCTGTTTTTCTGTTTGATTTGATTTGATTTATTTTTAACTAAACCGGTTCGGTTTGGTTGAGATTTTTTTGTTTTAAGTTTATGAAATCAAAATCAAACAAAACCGAATATTTTTTTAAATATTTTAATCGATTTAATTATTTTTTTCATTGTTCAGTTTTTTCGGTTATTTTTTTTTATTTAATCAGTTTGTCGGTTTTTTTACACATCCCTACTATGAAACAATAATAATAAAAAAAAATAAGGAGAACATATATTTTCCTGGACTTTAAAAACCTTATCGAGTATTTCTTTTAAATTTCTATCTTACCGTTTCTGTATCCTTTATTTTGAAGAAAAAACATGTTGAATCCTAAACAATAATCTTGCGTCGAGAAACTATCTTTAAAAACACCATCATCAAAGTTTTTTTTTTCTGATTTTTTTTCTCTCTCTTCTTTGTCATATTATATCCACCATGAGTAACACGTTAGAAACTATCTCAAAGAGTTGACGACAACAGTACACCTAAGGCTAATAGAAGTTGTACAATTCCCGATGACCGATTCTCGGCGGCGATTTAATAAGTTTCTCAGAATTTTCCGTGTACGGTAGCGAATAACTTTTTCATGTAGCATTGTTATTGGATAACGGGAATGGATCAAAAACCCACGTAATTATCTGTAGACATAAAAAAAAAAAAAAGGGATTTGCAAATAATGTGTAGAATTATCTGGTCCTTGGTTTCAGGAAGACTAGTCAATGGCCATGACCTGTTCATATGCATGAAATGAGTTGAAATTGTCAAATATTCGTCTCTCATCCTGAGAAGCACATCAACTACTCTCTCTGTTAGGGTTTTATAGACTAAATAAATTACATTTCCATTTTCCTTTTTTCATGGCATTCCTATGTTCCGTTCATGTCAACTGGTCCTCGGGCAAGTGTTTTTTTTGGAGCCCATCAATTCGTCGTGGAAAAATTGATGCTGGGTTGGCATCGGATTGATGGAAACACCTCATGTTATTCTGATCCACTAATCTACACAATTTCTTGATAACAAGTGACTGACGACAAGTCAATTGCATCATATCTTGTTCATTGTTTTGTAGATAATGAGAATATATAGGTTTTTAATAATGATTTTGCAAATAAAAATCTCCCACTTGCTCAATTATACGCAAGCTCGTTGGCAATCATGAAGCCGTCCACTAGAAATATTCAATTGATTCTTAATTTCTCCAAATTTAACAAGCTCCCAATGCTCCAATCCCCTCCTCCATCCAATTATATATATAAAAAATCCCCTCTGCCCACGAAAACTTCGAGGGTCTCTCTCGTTATCTCTCTAAAGCTGTTTTCTTAGCTGTTAATTTCACTTTCATTAGCTTTGTCAATGCAATGGACTCGGAAAGGGTTGTACTAGGATAATCATCGGCACCAACACCGCTATCTTTCTCCACATTTCCTCTCACAGTAAGATGCTAATCCATGAGATTAGAGAATTTTTTCGGAGCACTTAGTCCACTAATCACGGTGAACATCATATTAAGGCCCACTTAACTTCTTATAAAGCTTTCATCCTAGCTCACACGTAACAAAGACAATATATAATTTTTGGAGAATTTTTTTTATTGGACGTCTTTAACTTCCGATAGGCTCCAAAGTCATTCCCATACTTAATGAATTATTGTTTCATCAACCCAATTGTATATAATTTTTTCCGATGACCTTCATCAAATTTCTTGAAAAAAAAAAGAAAAAGGAATGCACGCGTATAAGCAGGGTTGAATGCCTTTTGGGCATTTGGAGATGGGCTTGCAGTGACCGGAAGCTTACAGGGGACAGCAAACACAATCCGATGAAGTAAGCAAGAACTTCCTTGGCTTCTGTCCAATCACTCAACGGTGGTTTTGTCACATTTCATCAGGTTGATTTCCCATACCTCCATAAGTCTACAGTCCTTATCACGTTTATCTCTTAACCCTTTCCCCTGTTCACCTTCCCGGGTCACAATCCAGCCTCCTGGCTATGACTAATCGATTCTCTGTTTACTGGATCCTATGCATATTAATTTCTTGGTGTCCATATTAGGTCTTTGAATAATGGGCCTGTCTAATACGTGTCTTTAGAGGAACGCATGTTCACTGTTGACTATCCCATTTTTCAACCATGGAATCAAACCGCTGATAATTCACTGTTAAACTTTTTTTTTGAAGTCTAACAATCCTTGTTGCAATTAAGCTCCTTTTCAAGTTTGGGGGCAAAAAAAAGAATTAGTCGAAGTGGCAGTAACTAAGGCCGACTAAATTTGTTGTTGAATGGGCCCAATTTTATTTCTCCACTTAGGTACATCTGAAAATATGGTTCATAAGACATAGCACCCTGGCGTGGTCCAAAATATCCGTAGGTTACAGCGAGGATTCACGGGCCTTGAGCTGAGCTGTTGTTGCTAGAAAATTGGAAAAAGGTCCCTTCTCAACGTGACTCGTGGTGTTGTGCAAGCCCATTTATGGGCACCTTTCTTTCAGCAGAACAGTGTACGTTCTTGTAAAATGACATGTGAGGATACAGAAACCGCAAAGCACACTGTTTGAATTGCATTCTTGTACTCGGTTCAATGTTGTGCTGCTCAATTATTTGACAAATCCATGGATCTTCTTTCTAACACGGTCCACTTTCAAGATACATGGAGGGAGTTTGCATTCATGGTTCATTCATTTCCATAGATCTTCTTTTCTCTGTCACATGGATACACAGTGCATGCCTTCGTCTTCTTCCTTGTACTCGAAAGGGCACAAAAATGTCACAGTAATTCCATCACTTGATGGATGTACGAAGTAACTCCCTTCTCTTAATCAGTCCTTCCTCTGATTCTTTTTGAAACTTCTCTTTCAATTGATGCCAGTGATGCACAGATTTAACCATCAGATTCTTTTCTTCCAGCTGTGGTTATCTTTCTTGTGCCTGCAAATGGCAGCAAGAGCAAAGGAAAATTATAACTCGAAGACCTTTAGTAACCAAGGCAGAGAATCGCTGATGAAGTCAATCAATGGCCAACCGATTCTTCACTCCTATATTCACCTCGCTTTTTTCTGTCGGTGGGACTCAATCAACTGATCAACCCAATCAATGGCTTACTGCTTCCATGATATGTATACGATGATTATGTTGTTAAAGCCATGTTTAGAAATGCAATAAAATGCTACGTTTATTTGGACAGCTCCTTCTGTTCCTCTTGGCAACACAGTATTACTTTTGTATAGCAACATGTTCCTAGGCAAGTTACTTCAATGGATACATAATTACACATGAATGCTGACAATGAGGGACTAATACACAGGATTACCACTAGCGATCGAGGTGATGGCAGCTGCGTTCGGAGGGTGGTCAGGATTGGAGGGAAGCAGTGACTGGGAAAAAGTCCCAGCTACAATTCCTGTGATGATTTTTGCTTTGGTGAATCATGATCCAGCACCTGGTAAATAAAATTGTTCTCCAAAATATGTATTTTTTTTTATCAACAGAACGCCTCCACATTTACGATATTCAATATCCCTGCAGTTCTTTGTGCATATCTGGGTGGTGACCTTAAGCGTCTAAGGGCTTCAGTTTTGCTGGGTAGCATCGTTCCATTGCTGGCATTGCTTGTTTGGGGTGCAATTGCACTTGGCCTTTCTGATCAGGCTGGTCATGTTATCGATCCAGTTTAATAATTGCTGATGAGGGTTTTTTTTTGTGTGGTTCTTTTGCATCGGTGAGAGATGGAGCGGGGTCCAAGACCCATATTATTGGCCCATCATACCGAAGCTCAAATTTAAGTCAAAAATAACTCACAGGTACTTAAAAGAGAAAGTTACCAAATAATTTGCTTTTCCTCTTCTTCTTCCTTTTCTCTGTTACCGTAACTTTCTCCTACAATATCAAGGATTTTCGGTTTTAAGCTTAAGTTTTAGTTTAAGAAAAATTGAAGTAACAACTAAATATCCTTCCTAATTTCCTATACTGTTATTTTTTATTAGGAGATTGATTGTGAGAGGATTAAGAAATAATTTAGGTTTTTATTTTGATTTAATGATAGAATAATTTAAGAGTTTTAATTAATGTTTAGGATGTTAATTTTGGTTTAAAATCAAATGATTAAAAACTTGAATTATGAGTTTTACAGGAATAGATTGATTATTGGGGAAATTTGCAATTTTGAAGATTAACGGATTAAGATTCTGAAAATCTCAATCAACCGGTTGACTAGTTGATTTTATGTTGTCGGTCGACCGATTTGTTTAAACTGGTTGATTGGTTGGCTTATGAAGTGATCAATTGGTTGGTCATTCGGTCGACCAGTTGACTTAGCAGTAGGGATAAATCAGATCTATTAAATTCAATCAATTTGAGTTATATTTGAAATTGATTGAACAAATTAAATTGGTTTTATAATTATGTTTTGATGTCTAAACTTAGAGTTTTAATTTTTTATATATTTTTTTCAAGTTTTTAACTCCTAACATTCTTTAATAATCTCTTATTCTCATCAGTTTGTTTTAAATTCAAATTTCATTAATTTTTAAATAAAAAAATTAATATTTCATTAATCCTGATTGGTGCAATAGTTAAATCAATATTTCATTAATTTTTAAATATATTTTTTAATTATCTTGATATATTAATTTCAAAAATAAATTTTAAAATATAAAAATATATATTATTTTTATATATTTCTAAATAAAAAAAACATTTTTTTAATACAAGTGATAAATACTCCCATTTCTGCCTGCAGTTCTGCACTGTTCTGCCCTTTCAGACAGTCTCAAAAAGTCGACAAAAAAATTATATGGTGCAAACACGCTACTATATCAACATCCAGATCTTGGCAGACAGAACCAGTGTGACTGAAACAAATCGCCACAAAACCACATCGATTTGAAAATTACGAATTTAATTGTTCCAAAATAAAAAAGTTTTTCAGGACGGGTGATAAGAACAGGGATAATTTATTTCATAGGCGATTTACTCAAAAAAATTATTGCAGACGAACATAATCAATCAGTCATAAACATATTAGACAGCAGAATACAAGCATTCTCAACAAGCTGGAATTCCAACCCTTAAGTTTAAAAAGTACACGCAAAATACAGTATTTGAACACATCTAGCCTCGTAGACCAAGGAGGGTCCTAGTTTTTCACTGCTGTCACATGCTTCAAAAGCATCTGTACAACATCATGGGAGATCCTTGAGGCTTCTGTCTTCAGGTGACCGATCTTTGCCTCAGTTTCATGCTCCAATCGCTTCACATTAGCACCAGAGTCCCCGCTGCTCTGTATGATGTTCACACGAGTAGGTTCAAGTCAGCTTTTGAATAACATAACAACGTAGCTCCAAGTAGCTAATGGGTTGATCCGAGTTTCATTTAAGTCCTAAATGATGAGATGGGAGCGACAATGACCAGATTTGGCCAACTCTGTAGAATGACTGAAATGAAATTCAAGAAAAGAAGAGGGCCGGTACAGGATATGCAGTGCTGGAGAAGTATCATACGATGCTATGAATGCAATATAGATTTATCACACACACACACAAGTAGCGAAGGTGACTGGCAAATTACTTAATATTTCCATTTCCTCATTCATAAGCTTAAGTAGGAATCACTATAAGGATTGAAGTTAGCAGCTAATATTTGAGATTGCAAGTGGATTTAACATGTTCTCATATGAATGGTTTAATAGGGAGTCTTTCATTTGTGTTCTAACCTCAGTAAGCTTCCTCTGAAATTCAGCTTCCATGTGAGCACGAAATTCAGCAATTTCCTTGTCAGCCTCTTCTTTGGCTTGTCTCAGTCTAGCCATTTTCGCTGGACAAAAAGAAACAGAAGCATGTAAAAATCAAGATCTGCACCAATGCAGTGACTGCTTGCATCATAAATGCAATAAGCAAAGCGTGAAAGTTTCTTCCAAGTTGTAAAACTTAAGTGTTGCTGCATCATAACTGAAAACAAACAGCAAAGCTTCAATTTAAATTTTGAGTGGCAGCTCAAATTTTAAATTTTCCTTTAAACCATGTTATGCACATCTAAGTTGTGGTAGACCACAGGAAACATGCAAAAAAAATGGAAGCCCAACCTCTCCTTGTTTGTTTGGAAGGCAAGGAAAGGAAAAGGAAAGAGTGAAAGGTAAGAAAGAAGAAAGACATGCCTTCCTCCCAATTTTAAAAGGATTGAAAATATGACTCTAGATAAAGAAGCGGATCCCTCTCTCCCTTGATCGGGGATATACTTCTTAAATGAAATGAGAACCTCATCATTTCCATTCCTTCCTCCTACTCATCTGTCCTACTCCCCCTTTACCCACACAAATAGAATATGCAATGAAAGGGTTGGCAAGTATATATAGAAAACAAGGACAGTGCTTCAATTATTGAAAGCACAGAGGGAAGAAGTGATTACCATTTCTGGCAGTATTGACAATATGCTGAGCTTCTTGCTCTGCAGCAAGCAAGAGTTGAATTCCATTCTGACCCCTGTTGGCCTCCATGCTTCCTGAAATCTCCAATGTTATACTGAAATAAAAAGACGATGAATGCACCTAAAATTAGCACCTGAAGATGCTCCTCCTAGTAAATTATCAAGCGGCCTCTTCGAGTAACAAAACAAAATTTGATTTGCATTTAGACCCCATCAAAACAAACAAATACGATAGACAAATATAAGGCTCGACAAGTAAAAATTAATACAAATCCACAATCATATACAAAATAAGCAAATTGCTATAAATGACTTTTTTTAAAAGCCAAAAGACAGCATTTTCTACGAAAATAAAAAAAAGTCATAAGAAATTATTCAGTGGTCATAATCCTCGAGAAGATCAATAAGTACATGCAAAATCTAACCATCCTATAACTATCAGCTCTATAGATTGCAACCAATGCTCAGAATCCAAAAT
>Ga0307510_10004064_pt1 | contig 17162 bp, 18 predicted proteins | sample 12_EM_MG_FD_207224 | JGI IMG/M metagenome (GOLD analysis project Ga0307510, IMG submission 207224) | Populus trichocarpa ectomycorrhiza microbial communities from riparian zone in the Pacific Northwest, United States - 12_EM | ecosystem: Host-associated > Plants > Roots > Unclassified | place...
GGCGGCACGCTTCGGTTGCGACCGAGCGCGCCAGTGCGACATGGCGGCGCTTGAGCTTGTCGGAGCATACGCGCAGCGCGGCGATGGTCCGTTCGATCGCCGCGTCGCTCAGCCGCCCGGTGGTGGCGAGGCCTTCGCCGAGTCGCACGATGCGCGAAAAGGCATCGACCACGGCAAAGCCGTCGCCCTGCGGTCGCGCGATCAGCAGGCGGCAATTGTTGGTGCCGAGGTCGAGCGCGGCGAAATGCCGTGCCGCGCCCCAGCGCGCGTCGCCGCGCGGGGCGGGAACCGGACGGGCAGGGGGTGGTGCGTCCTGCCGGTACGGCATCTTGGCGGGATGATCCCCCATGCCGTTGTAACTCGCTTGTTCTGTTCTGCCGTCGCGGGCCACATCGGCCCGTTCGGTGCTTGACGGCGATGCTACTCGCAGGCGCCCGCGCGGGCAAGCCGCGCCTCGGTTGACAGGCGGGGAGGCCCGCCCTATCTCGCGCGGCCTCTGGTGCCCCGTCGTCTAAAGGTAAGACTACGGACTCTGACTCCGTTAATTGAGGTTCGAATCCTCACGGGGCATCCAGCTATCCCTACATTCGAAGCCTAGGGTCGCCGCAGCAGCGCCACCGTGCCATGCCCGCCATCGGCGCAGACGCTGACCACCGCCCAGCTTCCCGACGGCATCGCCCACAGCTCCTTGATCGCCTGGCTGAAGTCGCGCGCGCCCGTCGCCGCAAAGGGGTGGCCGATCGCCACCGAGCCGCCATTCGGGTTGACCCGGTCCCAGGGGAAGGGACCAAAATCGAAATCCACGCCCGCGCGGTCGCGTGTCCAGCCGGTTTTTTCGAGCGCGGCGACATTGGCCAGCACCTGCGCGGCGAACGCCTCATGGATTTCCCACAGCGCGATGTCGTCATAACGTAGCCCGTGCCGGGCGAGCAGGCGCGGGATGGCGAAACTCGGTGCCATCAACAGCCCGTCGACACTGTGATCGACCGCGGCGATCTCGTGATCGACCAGCTCGGCGTGGAAGGTGCCCGCCGGCAGCCGCGCCAGCCCCGCCTCGGTCGCGACCCAGCAGGCGGCCGCGCCGTCGGTGATCGGCGAGCTGTTACCCGCCGTCAGGCTGCCTTGCCCGCTGGTGCGGTCGAACGCCGCCGGCAGCGCCGCCAGTTTCTCGGCCGAGGTGTCGGCACGCGGATTGGCGTCACGCGTTAGTTCGGGCAGCGCGATGACAAGGTCGTCGAAAAACCCGCTCTCCCAGCCCGCCACGGCGCGCTGATGGCTCTTCAGCGCCCAGTCGTCCTGCGCCGCGCGGCCGATCGACCAGATCTTGGCGGTCTCCTCCATATGGTCGCCCATGGTGCGGCCGGTGATGCGGTTGGCCCAGCCCTTGACCGGCAGGGTCAGGTCGTCCGGTCCCAGCGCCTGCAACGCGGCGAGCGCCCCGGCGGGGTTCTCGCGGAACAGTTTCACGATGCGCTTCGACACGTCGAGCTTCAGCCCGATCGGTGGATTGCTCATCACCTCGGCGCCGCCGACCATGACGAGATCGGTATCGCCGCCGAGCCAGCCGGCCGCGGCAAAGGCGGCAACCATGCTGGTCGAGCAGGCCAGCACCGCCGAAAAGGCCGGCACGGTCGGATCGAGTTTGGCATCGAGCCAGATTTCGCGCCCGATATTGCTCCAGCCGAGACTCGGGATCACCGTGCCCCAGATGAACAGATCGGGCCGCGCTTTCGCCGCCATCGCCTGGACGAGCGGCACCGACAGGCTGATCGCATCATGATCGGCAAGCGCACCGCCGCCGCGCCCGAAGGGCGTGCGCAAGCCGGCGGCGATGTAGCTAGGCTGGGCGAAGCGGGTCATGGCGTGGCCTTTTGCGGGTGTTGGCGCAGATGTGATGACGCCGATCTCGTTTCGCAAGCGTACGGGGCGGCGCGTGCCCGCGAACCGGCGTGACGCTCAGCCTTCTGCGGCAATGCTCCGCAAGGCGCGTTCGAACGCCTCGGGCGGCTGGCCGCCGGAGATGAGATATTTGCCATCGATGATCACCGCCGGCACCGCGCTGATCCCTTCCGCCTGCCAGTGCCGCTCTTCGGCACGCACCTCATCGGTGTAGCGGCCGGATTCGATCACCTCGCGCGCCGCATCCCGGTCGAGCCCGGCCTTGCCCGCCGCTTCGACCAGCACCTCCACATCGCCCGGGTTGCGGCCTTGCGTGAAATAGGCGTCGAACAGCGCATGCTTCAGCGCGCGCTGCGCGTTGCCGCCCTCCAGCCCGGCCCAGTGCAGCAGGCGGTGCGCGTCGAACGTGTTATAGATCCGGCTGCCCTCGGCCATCGTCATGGTGAAGCCCAGCGCCGCCGCCCGGTCGCGGATCATCGTCCGGTTGGCGGCGGATTGCTCCGGCGTCGAGCCATATTTCTCGCGGATATGCTCGCCGATCTCCTGCCCCTCGGCCGGCATTTGCGGGTTGAGTTCGAACGGCTGAAAATGGATCTCCGCATCGACCAGGTCGCCGACCTCGGCCAGCGCCTGTTCGAGACCGCGCAGCCCGATCACGCACCAGGGGCACGACACATCGGAAATGAAATCGATCTGCATCGGCCTGGTCATTTCGGCGCACCTTCTTCCGTGGATCGGCCCCTATGTAAGGCGGCGGCCGGGACTTTCACCCGGCGGGCGGCTCCGCGACCGAAAAAGCCACAGGGAACAATAAGCTGCGCACGGGGTTTGGCGTTGGGTCAGGGCGCGCCCATGCATCCGCGTGGTGTGCATCACAACGCCCTGTCATCCAATCGCGGGCCCGGTCGTCACCAATGGCGTCCGGGAACCCGCCAATAGGGGTTGATGCGAATGACGAAGAAACTCATCCTTGCCGCCGGCACCTGCCTGCTCGCTCTCTCGGCCTGCGGTCACAAGACCGATGCAGCCGAAAACGTTGCCGCGGCAGCGGACAACACCGCCGACGCGATGGAGCAGAATGCCGACGCGGTGCGCGACCTGGCCGACAATGCCAGCGCCAATCTCGAAGCCAAGATCGACAACCGCGCCGACCACATCGACAATAATGCCGACGCGGTACGTGCCGCCGGTGAGAACAAGGCCGATGCGATGGATGCGGCCACCAAGAAATAACCGGGTACGCGCAGGGGTGCCGGCCCGGCGTCCCTGCGCGGCTTGAATTCGATTCAGCGACGCTGAATGGCGGTGCCGCCCTCCGCGGCCTTTCCGACGATGCATGGCATCCGTGGGAAGGCTGTGGAGGGCGGCACCGCACCTGTTTCAGGCTTGCTGAAACGGCGCCAACGTCAGAAAAATGCCCCACCGTTTCCGGCGGGGCGAGTTCTTCCATTCGGCATCATGTAAAACGTGCGAAGCTGTTTCGGGGTCCCATCAAAACCAGCAATATTTTCTGGTCCGGATCAGCGCGACGGGTCGATCAGATATTTCTCGCCGGTCGCCTTGCGCTCATAGGCCTTCAACACATCCGGGTTCAGCGCCTCTGCCAGGCCGATCGTCGCGGTGTAATGGCTGGCGAAGGTCGTGGTCAGCTCATCGACGACACGCTGACGCATCGCCGCGACCGTTTCCTGCGGCGCCTTCATCAGGAACGGGGTCAGCAGGAAACCGCCAACGCTCCACTGGAAGCCGAAGGCGAGCCGGTTGAGCACCGTCGGCGACAGATCGAGCGCGCCATAGATGTACAGCTGCTTGAAGGTGTTCGAACCATAGCGGCTATATTCGCCGCCGGCGCGGCTCGCCGCCTGCTCCACCGACTGGATGATGTCGCTGCCCAGGGTGCCGCCGCCGATCGCGTCGAAGGCGATCGTCGCGCCGGTTTCGGCGACCGCGTCGACCAGATTTTTCCGGAAATCGGGCGCCGTGCTGTCGAGCACATAGGTCGCGCCGATATCGGTCAGGATCTTCGCCTGCGCCGCGCTGCGCACGATGTTGACCAGCGGTACGCCGTCGGCGAGGCAGATCTTCTGCAGCATCTGGCCGAGATTTGAGGCGGCGGCGGTGTGGATGATCGCCTTGTGCCCCTCCATCTTCATCGTCTCGACAAAGGCCAGCGCGGTCAGCGGATTGACGAACATCGCCGCGCCATCGGCGGCGTCGGCGCCTTCGGGCAGCGGCACCGTGTCGCGCACCTTCAATTTGCGAAACTGGGTGTACATCGCCCCGCCCAGCATGCCGACTTTGCGGCCGATCAGCGCTTCGGCGCCCGCGCCCGCCGCGATCACCGTGCCGGCACCCTCATTGCCCACCGGCAGCGACTGGCCGACCCGCGCCCGCACGCCGCCGGCGCGCTCGGGCGGAATGGCGAAGGTAACGGTGGGCCGATCGGCGCTGCCCGATACGGCAAGCGTCGAGACATCGGCCGGGCCGAGCAGCAACCCGAGGTCCGACGGATTGATCGGTGCCGCCTCGACCCGGACGATCACTTCGCCATCGCCCGGCGGGGTCAGCGTCACTTCTTCAAGGCTCAGCGTGAGATGGCCCTCGCCATCCACCGTCGACCGCAGCTCAAGTCCCGTCACGTCGCTCATCCTCGCCTCCTGATTTTCTGCACGCAGGGATGGCGGCGCGCGGGCTGGCGGTCAAACAAGATCGACGGGTACGCGGCGCTTCACCCTCGCTACCCCTAATTGCGCGCGCGAAACACCATCGTTTGCCGGTGCCTGCCGTCTTTTCCATGGACGTTGACGACACGCGGCGCGGTGTTCGAATGTGATCGGCGTTGCGGAGGCGTGGTCGGGATGGGCACCGTCCGCACCTTCCCGCCGGGCGGTGTGAAGCCAAGCTCGATCAGATTGGCCACCTGGGCATTGCGCGCCGCGATGCTGCGCGCGCCCAGCACCACGACGATGACCCGCTTGCCGTCGCGCTTGGCCGAGGCAGCGAGGTTATAGCCCGCATCGACCGTATAGCCGGTCTTGATGCCGTCGACCCCCGGCACCTTGCCGAGCAGGTGATTATGGTTGCGCATGACGCGCGTGTTCCAGGTCACCTTGCGGATGCTGAAATAGCTGTAGAGGTTGGGATAGCGCCGCAGCAGCGCGATCGACAGCTTCGCCATGTCGCGCGCGGTGGTGTAATTGCCGCGGTTCTTCAGGCCGGTGGCATTGGCGAAATGGGTATCGCGCAGGCCGAGGCGCTGCGCCATCGCGTTCATCCGCGCGACGAACAGCGCCTCGCTGCCGGCCAGCTTCTCGGCCAGCGCGACGGTGACGTCGTTGGCCGAATCGACCGCGATCACGCCCAGCGCATTGCGCGCCGTCAACGACTTGCCCGCCGCGATGCCCAGCCGCGATGCCGGCTGGCGCGCCGCCATGCGCGATATGGTGATCGGCGTCGTCGGCCTCAGCCTTCCGTCGCTCATCGCCTCGAAGGCGAGATACATTGTCATCATCTTGGTCAGCGAGGCCGGCGCGCGGACCGTGCCGGGCGCATCGGCATAAAGCGTGGTGCCGCGATAGGCATCCACCACCAGCGCCGATACCGGCGGCAAGGCGCGTGCGCGCGCATCGGCGGCCGGCACCGCCGTCATCATCATCGTCACCGCCGATGCGAACACCAGCCCCCTTTTACACCACACGATACGCTTACACCTTTGTTCGAATCCGCTCAGGCGGATCGCGCGCCGGTGCGCAATCCGTCCGCGACAAGCCATGGCAGGCGCAGGACGAACCGGGGATGAACCCGGTTCCTCATGGCGTTGGACCGGCGCCCGACCCGGATTCACGTCTCCCCGTCGCAGGCTCAGGACAGGTGGCCCACAGCTGTGCCATCCCCGCAACGAGATTTTCTACCTCGCGCAACCAACCTCTTCACGGAATGGTTGAATGCGGCGCAGCCCGGCGAATCGGCGGGCTGGCGGCTGTGGCAAGGATGGCCCGTGATGAGCGCGTTCGGATTCAACCCGCTATATTCCGGCGCCGGCCTCGCCGTCGGCGTGCTGGTCGGCATGACCGGCGTCGGCGGCGGATCGCTGATGACGCCGCTGCTCGTGCTGCTGTTCGGTTTCCACCCCGCCACCGCGGTCGGCACCGATCTGCTTTATGCCTCGGCCACCAAGAGCGTCGGCACCGTGGTTCATGGTTTCGGCCGGACGGTCGACTGGCAGGTGGTGCGGCGCCTCGCGCTCGGCAGCGTGCCCGCTACCTTGCTGACGCTGCTGGCGATGCACATCATCGGCACCCGCTTCGACGGCACCGACCGGCTGATCACCGTAACGCTCGGCCTGGCGCTGATCGCCACCGCTGTTGCGATGCTGTTCCGCACCCGCATCGTCGCCCGCTTCGGCCACGCGCTCGATGCCGTGCCGGAACGCCGCATCACGCGCTGGACGGTGCTGCTCGGCGCGATCCTCGGCGTGCTGGTGTCGCTGTCGTCGGTCGGCGCCGGCGCACTCGGCATGACCGCGCTGCTGATCCTCTATCCCAAACTGCCGACCAACCGCCTGGTTGGCTCCGATATCGCCCATGCCGTGCCGCTGACCCTCATCGCGGGCGCCGGCCATTGGGCGATGGGTTCGGTCGATTTCGGGCTGCTGGTGTCGCTGCTGACCGGATCGATCCCCGGGATCATCATCGGCAGCCTGATCTCGACCCGCATCTCCGACGCGCTGCTCCGCCCGATCCTCGCCGGCACGCTGGCCATCGTCGGCGGCAAGCTGCTGTTTTAAGCAAACAGGCCAACCCTACTTCCGTCACCCCGGACTTGTTCCGGGGTCCAAGGTTCCGCAAACGTGCCAGCCGCTTCTATCGCGGCACGTTGGACCCCGGAACAAGTCCGGGGTGACGAAGAAGAGGGCTAGTCGGCCACCACCAGCCGCCTGCCACCCTGTGCCGGCGCAGCCGCTGCCACCAGTTCCAGCGGCGCCGTATCCCCGGCCCGCCACTCCGCCGGCATCGTATCGGCATCGGTGAAGTGACTGCCCCAGATATCGGCCAGCTCGAGCACGCGTGCGATCGACAGCGAGGCGCGTGTGTCGATCACCAGCGAGGGGAAGGGCAGGCGCACCTCCGGCCCCGGGTGCAGGTTGCGCAGCAACGGCGCCTGGGTCCTGCCATAGGACAGCGGCGAGAACAGATAAGCGCCAGCGATATTCTCGACATAACGCCGCGGCGAGAGTTGCGCCCACCGCGCGATCGCCAGGCAGGCAATGCCTTCGCCGAGCAATATGGTCGGCTCGGTCGTGGCGCGCACGGCGTTGTCGAGCTGCAACGCCCATAGCCCGCGATGCGGATTGGCATCCATGTCGAGGTGCAGCGGCGTCACCCCGGCCAGCGGCGGGGCCGACCAGTGGCGCACGCCATCGCCGGTGACCGAAACGGTCAGGATCGGGTGGCTGTGGGCGACATCGTAGCTTAGCAAATCGAGCATAAAACCTCCGCCTATCGGAGCGTGATGCGAAAAAGTGGGCACCGGTTTTTCGCTGAAATCACGCGACCAACAAAAACTATAGCCAAGGATCGGCGGGTCGGACCGCCAGCGACTCACTGCCTGAAGTGCACAAGGCTATTCCCAGTTCCGCGCTGGACAATAGGGCTGCGCCCAATCGAAGGCGGAATGCGCCGGATCGCGGGCTTGCGCGCGCGGCCAAAATGGGGACGGTTGCAGCATCGCCGTGCAAGCGACGGAGGAGAAGCGCGAAATGGCTTTCGAGACGATCTTGGTCGATGTGACAGGCGGAATCCTGACCATCACGCTTCACCGGCCCGAGCGGATGAACGCTTTCACGCCCGTCATGATGCGCGAGATGGTCGCCGCCTTCGATCAGGCCGATGCCGACGATGCGGTGCGCGCGGTGATCGTCACCGGCGGCGGCGAGCGGGCGTTCTGCGCCGGGGCCGATCTCGGCGCGGGCGGCGCGACCTTCGACTATAAGGACCGCGCCGACCGCTTCGATCTCGGCTCGCCGCTGCGCGAGGATGGCAGCGTCGATCTCTCCCACCAGGGCGCGCGCGACAATGGCGGGCGGTTGACGCTGCGCATCTTCAACTGCCGCAAACCGGTGATCGGCGCGATCAACGGTGCCGCGGTCGGCATCGGCGCGACGATGCTGCTGCCGATGGACTTCCGCCTCGCCAGCACGACTGCGCGCTTCGGCTTCGTCTTCACGCGGCGCGGCATCGTGCCCGAAGCCGCCTCGAGCTGGTTCCTGCCGCGCCTCGTCGGCATCGAGACGGCGCTCGAATGGAGTTATTCGGGCAAGGTGTTCGGTGCCGAGGAGGCCCAGGCGAAGCGTCTGGTCCGCTCGCTCCACGCGCCTGAAGACCTGCTCGCCGCCGCCCGTGCGCTGGCGCTCGAACTGACCGCAGATTCGGCGCCGGTTTCGGTCGCGATCACGCGTCAGATGATGTGGCGCATGCTCGGCGCTGCCCATCCGATGGAGGCACACCGCATCGACAGCCGCATGATCTGGGCACGCGGCGCCTCAGGCGATGCGGCGGAAGGCATCGCGGCGTTTCTGGAGAAGCGCACGGCGGTGTTCGGGGATTCGGTCGGCGCGGGGTTGCCGCATGAGGCGGCCTATTTCGAGGATCCGGAATATTTCTGAGGCGGGTTGGCCAAAGCCTCAGGCCAATAGCCAGGCAAAGGTGCGCGCGATGAAGGCATGGCCGTCCGCTTCGATCGGGGCAGCATGGGCCATCAACACCTTCTCGGCCGGCCATGCCAGAATCCGCCGAAGCGCGTTGCGTGCGGCGCGCCGGTCGAGAAAGGCGATGCGGAATTTTCGCGGGACGGCCGGTTCGGGTGCCGTCATCAGGTCCCATCGCGCCACCACGGCGCGCCAGCCGTTGAACCAGCCCGGCGTGAAATGCTGGATCAGGTCGGTGAAGATCACCGTGCCGCTTCGGCGGTGGAAGAACACGACTTCGCTGGTGATCGCATTGCCGCGCATGACGACCTGGTCGATCTCCCCCGACCAGCCTGGCGCGGGATAATCGTCGAGATCGCCGTCAAAGGCGATATCCTTGCGCCGTTTTCGCAATCCCGGTGCGGCGTGGAGCCCGGCAGAGGGATAGGCCGCCTGCCACTCACCGATGAACAGATGATGGAGCGCGTTCGGCGCGATGATGTGCCGCACTTCGCCAAGCGCATCGACCGCGGCGCGAAGGTCGTCGCTCAGCGCGACGGGTGACCAGATGAAAAGCGCACCGGCGGGCAGCCTGATCACCACCATGCGCGTGGGATAGCGAAAGCCCGCGACCATCGCGGTCGGGCCATCGGCGATCCAGATCTCGTCGGCGAACGCTCGCAGCATGTCGTCACACCCTATTGCACGGGCGGGATCGGACCGGTCACGAGCGGGTGCGACCATGCCTCGGCCGCGACGATCCGGCCAGCCTGAAAGGTGAAGGTAACGGGGAAGACACGGCGGCTCCGCGTGTCGGTGAACTCGATCTTGACCTTGTTCGGCCCGCAGGGGTCGGTGACGGGCGTCGGGACATAGACCCACCCGAAAAATCGGAACGTGTCGGCCTTCATCTCCTGCACAAGCACGCGCAGGCCGGCGATCCCGCTACCGAGCGGTATGCTGACATCGCCGCTGCGGAGCGAGAAACTGGCCATGGGTGTGACCAGCTGCCGCAGCCGGCCGCCGCCGTCATCGCCCGATTCCGCGGCGCGGGTGACCGCCTCGACGGCCCTGCGGCTCAGCTTATACTCCAGTTCGCCGATCGTCGTCGTCGTGGCGAGATCGCAACTTTCGACCGGGCTGGCGATGGCAGCCGGAATGCCGGGCAAGGTCGCGACGGCGAAAACGGCGATCAGGAAAGATGCTTTCATCCGCCGAGGATGGCCGGGGCGCGCAGCTTTCGCAACCAGCCGGCCCCCACGATCACGCCGCGGTAATATTCGACGCCTGCTGCCCCTTCGGCCCCGTCGTCACCTCGAACGCCACCTTCTGGCCCTCGTGCAGCGACTTGAACCCGTCGAGCTGGATCGCGGAGAAGTGCGCGAACAAATCCTCGCCGCCGTCATCCGGGGTGATGAAGCCGAAGCCCTTCGAATCGTTGAACCACTTCACGACGCCTGTCGCCATTGTCATTCCCCCGGCTGATGATCCTGCCTGTAGAGCGCGATGCGCGCACGGTGCGTGCGATTCAACCCCGATGACGATTCTGACCGCGCGCGCCGGTTATCCCGAGCGGCCAGGACGGTCACCCGGCGGTACGCGCCCAAGCGCGAGACAGGTCGCGTCGTCCGATACTTTCAGCCGCGGAAACGCACGGCATTCCGTGTCCGACTGTTCGAGCGCGCGAATCCGGTCCAGCACCGCATCCGCCCCATCCCGCAGCGTGGCGGCGATCATCTCGCGATCGTCGCCGAGCGTATATTCGGTGGTGTAGCGCTCGAATCCGTCGCTCATCAGGACGATGGCGTCGATCGTGGCGAGATCGATCGAGCGCTGCCAGCCGCCGAACGACGCGCCGGCGGCGGGCGTGGAGATCGGGCACGGGCTGGCGCGCAGCTGCATCTCGCGCCGTTCCCTTAGCCACGGCTTCTGTTCGGCCATGATCGCTGCGGGGGCGAAGCCGTGCGACGATTGCGAGGCCATGACCCGCTCGCGCACCCTGTTCTCGGCCTCGACATTCTCGCCCAAGGTGATTCGCCTGACCTTGCCGTCCCGGTCCATGGTGAAAGCCGGGCAATCGGCGAGATGAAACAGATCGCCACGACAGGCGCTGCCCGTACCGGTGATGCGGATGACGGTCACCGCCGCGATCGGACAGGCGTAGAGCGGCACCGCGCCGGCGCGGGCATCCAGCAATGCCGCATAATCCTGCGCCACCGCCGCCGCAGCCTCCGCGTGCAGGTCCCTTGCCGACATTTCCCGCCCGGCATGGCGCGCGATCTCGCGCGACAGCGCATCGGCGAACCAGGCGACGTCGCCCAGCGCCGTGCCGAGGTAATTTTCGTCGGCCAGCGAGGTGCCGCCGTCGATCACCCAGGCATAGACACTCGCCGCCGTGCGTACCCATCCGGCGGCATCGTCATTCTCGACATTGCCGAGACAGGGCTGCGACGCCAGTTGGCCAAGCTCGAAATCCACCAGCCCACTCCAATCGTTTTTGTCGCCGCGCAATATGGCACGGCGTCTGGGATATCTTGCGCACGCCGCGTGAATTTTCGACGTAGCGGCGAAAGCTGATTCAACGCCGGCGCCGCGTGCTGCATCCTCGCACCATGACGCTGGTTCGCCGGCGGGCTCTTTCTCATTGTCGATCGTCCGAACGAGCGCCGCCACGCGCTCTGTTATCCCCTTGTTCGGGTGCCTGTTATCGCCCTGTTATGGGGCGCGCGGCCCCCTGTTATCGCGCTCTGTTCTTTCCCTGTTATTTCGCCTGTTTGTTGGACCGCGTTCTTGCCGCAAGTATCTTTGATCAAACGCGAAACTCACGTTCCGGCAGCGCGGAAAAAAATTTACGAAACAGAAGAACAGGGAAAAGAGCGGCCGACCCTTCCGCCTATTCCCCGGTAAAGTCCGGCGCGCGCCGTTCGATGAAGGCGTCGATCGCCTCGTCATTGTCGCGCGTGGCGTGCGCCAGGCTTTGCATCGCGGCGGACAGCTCGAGCGTGGCGGCGAGCGTCGCGGTCTGCGCCTCGCGCAGCAGCCGGCGCGTCATGCGCACCGCATGGGGCGGGTTGGCGGCGATCTTGTCGGCGATGGCCCGTGCGGCGGCGAGCAGCTCATCGGCCGGCACGACACGGCTGACCAGCCCGATCTCCAGCGCATAGGCCGCGTCGAAACTCTCGCCGGTCAGCGTCAGCTCGGCCGCGCGGGCAAAGCCGATCACGCGCGGCAACAGCCATGCCCCGCCATCGCCGGGCACGATGCCGAGCTTGACGAAACTCTCGGCGAACACCGCGGTGTCGGCGGCGACGCGCACGTCGCACATGCACGCCAGGTCGAGCCCCGCGCCGATCGCCGGCCCGTTGATCGCCGCGATCACCGGCACTTCCAGCGCATGGAACATCAGCGGCAGGCGCTGGATGCCCTCGCGGTAATTGCGCCGCGTCTGCGCCGGCAGCGTGGCGCGCAGGCCGGTGCCGTCCTTCATCGCCTTCAGGTCGCCGCCGGCGGAAAAGGCGCTGCCCGCCCCGGTCAGGATCACGCAACGAACGCCGATATCGGCATCGGCCGCGTGCATCGTCTCGATCAGCAGGTCGATCAGGCCATTGTCGGAGACCGGGTTGCGCTTCTCGGGCAGGTTGAGCGTGACGGTCAGGATCGCGCCGTCGCGCTGGGTAAGGATGGGGTCGGTCATGTCTTTATCCTGCTTTAGCCCCTTCTTCGTCACCCCGGACTTGTTCCGGGGTCCAACGGGCGGCGAGCGATACCGCTGGAGGGGCACGCACCCGCGCTTGCGGCACCTTGGACCCCGGAACAAGTCCGGGGTGACGGGTGTGGGGGATTTCCGATCAGCGCGCCTCGGCCAGCAGCTGTTTCGCGGTTTCGGTCGTCCAGTCCATCCCGCCGGTGATCCGCCACACTTCATGGCCGGTCGAATCGTAGAGGATACTGGTCGGCAGGCTGGCATTGTACGCCACGCTCAGCTTGGTCTCGGGGTCGGCATAGGATTGCAGATGGGTGACGCCATGATCGCGCAGGAACTTCGCCGCCTTGGCCGCGCCGTCGGCGCCGAGATCCTGGCTCACCGAAACAACGGTGATATCGGCCGCGGCCTTGTCGAGCGTCGGCATTTCGATGACGCACGGGCCGCACCATGTCGCCCACAGGTTGAGCAGGATCGGCTTGCCGGCGAACGCCTTGACCGAACTCGGCTTGCCCGCCGGGTCGGTGAAGGCGATGGCGGGGGCGGCCTCGCCCTTGTGGCTGCGGTCGAGCGTGCCGATCACATCGACCACGGCCTTGTCGTCTTTCGCCGGGGCCCGCGCGACGCCGGTGCCGATCTCGTCGGCCGGCGGCTTGCTCGGCGTCGCTTGCGGGGCGGCCTCGTTCTGCTTATCGCACCCGGCGACAGCGCCCAGCAGCAGGAGCGGCACGATTACCGAGCGTAAGGACAAGGAAGAAGCCATGGGGCACGCATCCAATGCGATGTGGGGCGGCCGCTTCGCCGAGGGTCCGGCGGCGGTGATGCGCGAGATAAATGCCTCGATCCCGTTCGACAAGCGATTGTGGCGGCAGGACGTGGCCGGCTCGCAGGCGCATGTCGCGATGCTCGGCAAGCAGGGTATCGTGTCGGCGGAGGACGCGGCGACGATCAGCGGCGGCCTGACGCAGGTCGCGGACTGGTATGAGGCACACGGCGTCGCCGAGGACATGACCCTCGAAGACATCCACATGCAGACCGAGGCGCGCCTGGCCGAGGCGATCGGCCCGGTCGCCGGCCGGCTGCACACCGCCCGCTCGCGCAACGATCAGGTCGCGACCGACTTCAAGCTGTGGGTGCGTGACGCGATCGACCAGGTCGAGCTTGCGCTGGCCGGCTTCCAGCAGGCGCTGCTCACCCGCGCCGATGAACATGCCGACAGCGTGATGCCCGGCTTCACCCATCTGCAGAGCGCGCAGCCGGTGACGCTCGGCCACCATCTGATGGCCTATCACGAGATGATTGGACGCGACCGGAGCCGCTTCGCCGATGCGCGCGCGCGGCTCAACCTCTGCCCGCTTGGCTCCGCCGCGCTGGCCGGCACGGGTTTCCCGATCGATCGCGAAGCGACGGCAAAGGCGCTCGGTTTCGACGGCCCGACGCGCAACTCATTGGACGGCGTGTCCGACCGTGACTTCGCGATCGAGTATCTCACCGCCGCCGCGCAGTGCGCGCTGCACCTGTCGCGTCTCGCCGAGGAGTTCATCCTCTGGGCGTCACAGCCCTTCGGCTTCGTCGCCTTGTCGGATCAATGGTCGACCGGCTCGTCGATCATGCCGCAGAAGCGCAACCCCGATGCCGCCGAACTGGTGCGCGGCCATTCGGGGCGGATCATCGGCTGCCTCACCGCGCTGATGATCACCATGAAGGGCCTGCCGCTCGCCTATTCGAAGGACATGCAGGACGACAAGCCGCCCGTGTTCGAGGCGCATGACCTGCTCGGCCTGTCGATCGCCGCGATGACCGGCATGGTCGAGAGCGCGACCTTCCGCACCGATCGCATGCGTGGCGCGGCCGAGGCCGGCTTCGCCACCGCCACCGATCTCGCCGACTGGCTGGTGCGCGAGGGCGGCATCCCGTTCCGCGAGGCGCATCACATCACCGGCCGCGCGGTCAAGCGCGCCGAGGAGCTGGGCGTGCCGCTCGACCAGGTGCCGCTCGACGATCTGGTTGCGATCGATGCGCGAATCGACCAACGCGTCTATGGCGTGTTGACGGTCGATGCTTCGGTTGCCAGCAGGACCAGCTTTGGCGGCACCGCGCCGGCCAATGTGCGCGCCGCGATCCGTGCGGCGCGCGAAGGAGACGGGCGATGAAGGTTGTGATCGGACTGGCACTCGCGCTGCTGCTGGCGGCATGCGGATCGATGTCCGGGCTCAAACCGGCGCCGGGCAAGTCGTTGCCGGTCGCGCCTTATGGCGCGCGCTCCACGCCCACGCCGACGCAACTGCTCACCCCGTCCAACCAGGCGCGGCCCGAGCGGAGTGACGAATTGCTGACCAACTCGGATGAGCGGCGCAGCGACGAATTCGATCTGCCCCCGGCGAGCTGATGGAACATTTCACGTTGATCGACGGGGCGCTCCACTGCGAGCGTGTCCCGCTGGAACGGATTGCCGCCGAAGTCGGCACGCCGGTCTATGTCTATTCGCGCGCCATGTTCGAGCACCAGGCGGACATCTTCCGCGCCGGTCTTGTCGACGCGGGAATCGAGAACGCCCATCTCGCCTATGCGATCAAGGCCAACCCCAACCGCGCGGTGCTCGCGGTGCTGGCGCGGCGCGGTTATGGCGCCGACGTCGTGTCGGGCGGCGAGATGCAACGCGCGCTGGCGGCGGGTATGCCGGCGCATGACATCGTCTTCTCCGGCGTCGGCAAGACGCGCGGCGAACTGGCCAGCGCGCTCGATGTCGGGATCGGCCAGTTCAACCTCGAACTCGAGGAAGAGGGCGAGGTGCTTGCCGCCATCGCTGCGGCTGGCGGCACCTCGGCCGATGCGGTGCTGCGCGTCAATCCCGACGTCGATGCCGGCACCCATGCCAAGATCTCGACCGGCAAGGCCGAGAACAAGTTCGGCGTGGCGATCGACCAGGCGGTGGCGATGTACGGCCGGCTGGCCGCGCTGCCCGGCCTCAACATGCGCGGCGTGGCGATCCATATCGGCAGCCAGCTGCTCGACATCACCCCGCTTGAGGCCGCCTATACCCGCATCGGCCAGCTGGTCGCCGAGCTGCGCGCGGCGGGCCACACGATCGAGCGCGTCGATCTCGGCGGTGGTCTCGGCGTGCCCTACAAGGCCGGCGACGTGCCGCCGAGCACCGCGGCCTATGGCGCGATGGTCGCGCGGGTGACCAAAGGCTGGAACGTCCAGCTGATGTTCGAGCCCGGCCGCTTCATCGCCGGCAATGCCGGCGTGCTGCTGACCCGCGTCATCTGGGTCAAGCCGGGCGCGGTGAACCCCTATGTCATCGTCGATGCGGCGATGAACGATCTCGCGCGGCCGGCCTTGTACGATGCGTGGCACGACTTCGTCGCGGTGCGCCCGAACGGCGAGCGCATGATCGCCAACATCGCCGGGCCGGTGTGCGAGAGCGGCGACACCTTCGCCATGGGCCGCGATATCGACGCGGTGAAGTCGGACGACCTCGCCGTGTTCCGCACCGCCGGCGCGTACGGCGCGACCATGGCCTCGACCTATAACAGCCGCGCGCTGGTGCCCGAGGTGCTGGTCGATGGTGACCGCTATGCCGTGGTCGCCGATCGCATCGATCCCGCGACGATCCTCGCGGCCGAGCGGCTGCCGGACTGGCTGACCGCATGACCTGGCCCGCCCTGCCGCTGTTCATGACGGTGGCGGGCCGGCCGGTGATCCTGCTTGGTGAAGGTGAAGCGGCGGACGCCAAGCGCCGCCTGCTCGACCGCGCCGGCGCGCTGGTCGTCGGCGAGGAGGACGATGCGGCCCTCGCCATTGTCGCCATCGAAGACGAAGAGGACGCGGTCGCGGCGGTGGCGCGGCTCAAGGCACGCGGCGTGCTGGTCAACGCGGTCGACCGCCCCGCACTGTGCGACTTCACCCTCCCCGCGATCGTCGATCGCGATCCCGTGCTGATCGCGATCGGCACCGGCGGGGCCTCGGCGGGTCTTGCGGCGGCGCTGCGCCAGCGACTGGAGGCGCTACTGCCATCGACCTTGGGCCTGTTGGCGAGCGCGTTGCGGGATGAGCGCGAAGAACTGCGCAGGCGATGGCCGGAACCTGCCGAGCGCAGGCAACAACTCGCCAAGGCGATGACGGCGGGCGGCTTGCTTGATCCGCTCGACCGGCACAATCACGAAGATGTGTGGGATTGGATTCTGTCCGCCAGCGAAGAGGCTGGGGCAAGGTTCGTGACGCACAAGCTGCATAGCTCGGACCCCGATGATCTCACGGTTCGCCAGGCTCGCGAGCTTGCGAGCGCGGACCGCGTCTATCACCAGGCCACCGTGCCCAGCGCGATCCTCGACCGCGCCCGTGCCGATGCGGTACGGATCGTCTGTACCGCGCCGCCGGTCACACCGGCTCCGGGACTGACGCTCTATATGGAGATGCTATGAGCGGCTTTGCTTACCGGGTGGACAAGGGACATGCCGAGCGCGTCGAGATCAAGGACGCGCTGACCTGCGGCGCGGCGCTGGTCTGGGTGCATCTCAACACCAACAACGAGGAAGCCCAGGCCTGGCTCAGGGACGAGGCCAAGCTGCCCGACCATATCGTCGAGCCGCTCACCGCGACCGAGACGCGGCCGCGCTGCGATGCACTGGGGGACGGCGCCTATCTCAACCTGCGCGGCCGTTCGAGCGAGGAGATGACCTCGTCCGATCCGCTGGCGTCGGTGCGTATCTGGGCGCAGGCCGGGCGCGTCATCTCGGTGACGCGCAAGCCGCTGATCGCGGTCGACGAGGTGGTCAAGACGATCGAACAGGGCCACATCCTCGACCCCGGCGACCTGATCGCCGAGTTCGCCAGCGCGATCACCGCCGACCTCGACCCGGAAGTGGCCGA
>Ga0307510_10004065_pt1 | contig 17161 bp, 26 predicted proteins | sample 12_EM_MG_FD_207224 | JGI IMG/M metagenome (GOLD analysis project Ga0307510, IMG submission 207224) | Populus trichocarpa ectomycorrhiza microbial communities from riparian zone in the Pacific Northwest, United States - 12_EM | ecosystem: Host-associated > Plants > Roots > Unclassified | place...
GATCACAGCCGGTGACTGGAACAAAATCTTCCATGCGCTTGATTACTGTTCCAAGTTGCTCGACGAAGGTGAACCAGCGGTCGATATTCGTTATCATACATTCGCCACCAAAAGAATCCCGTGCACGCATCAGGGATTCGGTAGAATCCTCATGACGCCTCATGAGTTGATATCAGCTGTTGTGAGTTGCTATAAGTGGTATGCTTTTGTTACCGCCTTGTATTGCACGTGTAAGGCCTTGTAAGGCCCTCTCATATGTGGCGCGTGGTGTAATGGCATCACAATCTCATTTTGACTGCATGAGTTTGATGCCATCGGGTAATTGCTTCGCAAGAATCTACAATTGTTTATATGAGCATGAATCATTCACAGGGTCCTGTCATATTTCACGTGCGAGCATGAGTCCTTGGCTGCCATATATCCCATGCTTGAGATCAGCACCATCTGTTATTAGATGTACAAGTAGATCCAACATTATTTAGATTGTATGCGTCCAATATGACCATGTATTGGAAACATGAGACCAGTATGGGCTCAAGACGATCCATGAGGTCTCAAACTTGCACGAGAAAGGTATTGAATCAAACCACTAAAATTGGATCGTAATGGATTATATACATTGGGGAAAGCAACACATCCTAGCTACTGGGGATCATCATGGGCACATTCTGCATGGGCCACCCGAATTCCGAAGCCACCTCTGAGGTTCTTGCATCGCCTTTTGTGCATCAATGGTGCTTCCCAGTGGGCGGGGGAAAGACTTTGCTAAAATGTAGTCAGTGAGGGCTCCTGACACTGGATATCGGACTTAAACGTACCTATTCCACCACTGCAGGAGTTACCGGTGCAGGAGTTACTTGAGTTCCTTCCCGCTTGGGGTCCTTGCTGCTCTGACCGTTACAAGCCTCATCCCTTGTGTGAGCCTCCCTAAGCCGCCTCCGAGATTCCTGCATCGCCTTTCATGCATCCATGGGGCTTCCATCATTAGCCCCGGGTGCAGGAAAGACTTTGCTAGAATGTAGTCAGTGAGGGCTTCTGACACTAGATATCCGACATAAACATACCCATTCCACCACTTCAGGAGTTCCTTGGCACTCCTCTTTGCTGTTTTGCTTTTGGGATCCTCGAAAGTGTCAACGATAAAGTCATACAACGATAGAAGGTGAAAGCCAGCATGGCGCCTCTTCCCGGGCCACTCTGGTGCACTGCTCAGTGCGTGGATGAGCTTTGAAAAAAAGAATTAGCGAAAGACATTGCATAAATCCATAGGGGATGACTGACCTGGGTTGCTGCATAAGCAATCCCTCTCCTGGTGACATGGCAATCCATGCAAAGCATAGTTGCCATGTCGTGTCACCTTGCTGTGGGTTCGGACTTTGAGTTCTCACCAGAGGCAGATGATGGGGATGTAAATATATGTTGGTAAGCCTGAAATAAAGCAATCATCAGATGCAGAGTGAATGCAAGGGAAAATACATACGCGCACAAGGAGGGGACCCTGCAGGAGGCTGAGATTGCATGGATGGCTGGGAGGAGCTGCTTTGACTTGAACCATTGGTATGTTGTGTCATGAGGACTCAGAGACAATAGAAGGGGTTCAGGTGGGGGGGGAGCGGACAGTTTTTTTTTTCAGAGGGGGCTCCGGGTCTTTTATAGGCCGTCAGGGTCTTTGGTGTGCGTCTGTTGTTGTTGTTGTTTTTTTTTTTTTTTGTTGATTGGCTTGGATCTGCGTAAATAGTTCATGCTGGAGACAGAATGTCAGAGTTTTCATCGCTGCACATCAAATTGGACCCATTCAGCTTTGTACAATCATGGCGTCACAACAGTGTTGCCCAAATTGCCAGCATAAATTCTCTCACTCTAGCTTGTATCGTCATCGAGGAAGGTGTCTTAAATATACTGTAAACTCTCCCTGACGACTGTCATCCCTGTCAACGATGACCAATTCCCCCACCGCTGACCACAAAGGTGACCAATGACAATGGCATACCCTATCCCTGACCATGACCTGGTCCTGCCACTATCCCCGACTCGGACGACAACGACGATGATCCCTATCCCCAACTACGACCACCACCATGACACCATCAGCCACACCCCGACAATGGCCACCATGCTGACTCCGATGGCAATGAGTTGGACAACCTGATCCTGATGCTTGACGGCCGAAATCAATGCCGCCAACGACCCTGAGTCCACTCAGCCTGACAATGACGACCGACGTCGGACGACGATCCCCCATCCCCCCGGACTCCCCCGAACACAGGGGCATGGCGACGGGACAGGGCAAGACGATCAGGCGGCAAGGGATGGCAGGTCACCAAGTTAGATGATGAGGCTGCCATAAATGATGAGCATGAGCATCAGCAAAATCCAACATTACTTGCCATGACTTGCCACTTTTTTGACTTGCAAGTGCCTTGCCATTTCATTTGTAAGTCCTGATAAGGCAAGCAAGACAAAAAAATTATTGGCAAGTCTTTCAAGTTCTACAAGGTTGTATTGGACTCCAATAAGTCTCTGTAAGGCCTGCTACATCCCATAAGGTCCACCAAGTCCGTGTAAGGCAGGTATAGTAGCAGTAAGTAACAAGGGAGCACGTAAAGTACCTGGGTTCCCAGACGTGGTCTGCCCTCGACACCCCAATGCACTCGACGGCCACCTGGTCCACCGGCAACACTGCCGCGGGTCGTGTGCATCCTATTCGCACGAGTTTTTTTTCGACTCTCCCTTCTCACGGCGCAGCCTTGGCCCCAATGGCATGAACGTGGTGGGCAAGTCCGTGTACGCGTGACTTGCGTGACTTACAACCCGATCGCCAAACATCCGACCGGAGGGCATAATTCCGAAGAGGAGGGTGGCAGCAACAGAAATGAAAAACTGGGCAATGCCAAGGATGAGGGCGAGGGATCCGCCGCCGTCTTGGGTTCTCCACGATAGCGACGTCGAAGGTGGGACCAGTTGTAAGAGCTAGCGTGACGAGGAAAAGTAACCGACGGGTAAGATGCGATGTGTTGTACCAGGTTGTGGGAATGTAGGAAAACTCAGCAAGTGTCACAAGAATTATGACAACGGTTGCAACAGCACCGCCAAGGGCCATTGCAGACCAAGTTAAAGCAGACGAGTGGCCTCGCTTTGGTTGGTATATGGTCGGGGAGTTGTATGCAGTGTAGAACCAAAACAGAGAGATATGGATGACCCAAATGCGGTTGAAGTTGACAAGCAGATGTCCGAACGAGCATGTCTCATATCAAGTCTTGAAGAATGCGCAATTCTAGTCGATGCGGTCAAAACACATGAAACGTTGTGCTGGAGGAATATCTACAAGATGAGTCTGGTAAAAAGAGGATAAACAACAATTGGTCTGGATCATAAGAGGGAGCCATACCTTATTTGTGAGCACGATGCGAGCAATGCCCTCTGGATACCAGAATAACTGGTTTACATCGGCGTAACTTATGATATGATCGTGATCGCGTTCCTGTCGCACAAACTTACCATCAACAGCCTCATAAACCTGGTCACGAATGAAGCGGTAAAGTGGCTCGATAACTGCACGAAAGTAGAAGAGGCCTTCCAGTACGGGATCGATGCGATTCTGGCACTCGGGAGAGCAATAGTAGTCATCCGAATATTTGAAGATAAAGCAGAGGCACTCGGGAACGAATATGAGTGGCTTCTCCCCAGCAGAGACGATAAAGGGCAATCTGATGCATGCAGTCATATTGGGACATGTTGTTCATTGCTTGACGCTACCGTTCAAGGGCGCTAGACAGAGATTTCTCGGAATGGTTGTGACCACCGCCACGCTTAGAGAGAGGGTTCATGCACGCACTGGAGTGTTTTCTTAATCGACATCTTCTGTGCGTTGACAAGACTCTCGATCACAATGGAGATAGTTAAATCAATGTCGTCTGCACAGGCGTACTCGTACAGGGACATCCGCGCGCTCACCTCTGCCATGCGAATTATGCTCTACAGGTGTCGCACCGTGATAGGGTAAGAGCCCATGGAAATCGACTCACGCCGCAAGTCCATGAAGAGCCATGAGAGCTGAAGAGTCGTGAGAGCTATTCTGAGTCCAGGTCATGCAGTGCTGGGTGCACCTTTTCACATGCATACAAAACGTACCTGCAGAGGTCTTGGGGGATCAACTAGCACAAGACCAGTCAGCTCATACAAAGATAAGGGATTTCTTACTACCTTGGCATTGAGCGTGGTGCCCATGTCCATCTCGTTGCGCTCCGTGTCAAACTTGGGGTGGCTTCACAGATGGCTGCTGACAATAAAGTGCGCCAAGAGTTCGTCCTGTACGGGGTCGACCGTGTCCTTGACGATGCAGAGCACATCAAACCGGGACAGGATCAGGAGGTTATGAAAGGACGTACTTTCACCAAGGTTGCGTATACATTGGCCATAGACCGAAGTGCTGTGATCGTTGACGTAGGTCATCAAAAACTGGCGGAAGGGTTCACAATGGATCGCCGGACATGGTCATTGGCTACCCATTCGACGGTGGATTTCGCCTTGATGTCGCTCAACTGCTCCAGGGGCACCTCCTGCTCCAAAACACCGAAACGGTTGAGCAAGATGGACAAAAGGAATAAAACATACGTCTTCGGTCCCCCTCACATCGTTAACATCCCTACGCCCATCGTGCTATCGCTTCTGGCTTGTCTGGATGCGGTGCGACGGTTGGAGGCCCTTGGTGAATGGCGGCGAGAGGCAGCATGCGGGTGCGCTTGTGATTATGCTCGTCATGCGCGATGCTGGGGCGAATGGGCGAAGCGGGGTCGGTGCCGATGATGTCGAAGGTGCTGGAGCATTTGCTGTTGCCGTTGCTGCTTTTGACGTTGCTATTGCTGTTGGCGGCGGCGTTGGCATTGAGGGTGTGGGCGACATCGATGGTGGCATCGGCGTTGCTGGTGCGGGCGGTCCTGACGGCGCTGGCATTGTCGCTGGACTTGCTACTGTTCGCGTTTTTGCTGTTGCTGGTGGCGTTGGCGTTGGAGATGCATGTGGTACTGATGAAGCTGGCAGCGTTGTCGGCGTTGTCGCTACTGCTGCCAGTGACGGTGCCACAGCGAGCCTCCTTCCTAGTATATGCGACTCTCAGCGATGTTCACACCAATGTCCTTGTCTGGATCTCCAAGGATCTGCCTTGGTGATGCCCTGATGAACTAGAAGGGGAAGGCGTAGGGTTATAACGTAAAGGATTTCTGTGAACGAGGCTGTTGGCGCGAGAGGATGAAGAGCTGCTGTTCCGAGAGTGATATGTTCCCTCGGTAGAGGTATCGGAGCTGGAGATGGGGGGAGAGGGGGGGCCGTACATATCTGGGAAGGGGGTGGGCCAGGTTCAATCATGAGGCCAGCAGCACTCTGGGTTGGCGGGGACGAGCTGAACTCATGGCCGCTGTCATACTAGGGATGGTGCGTGTTCGCCAGAGGCTCATGGGCCGCATCTGAAAAGCTTGTGGAAGTTCTGAAAGGGGGAGAGATTAGACATGACGTTTTTTAGAAATACGAACATGAGGATGAACAGCAAAGGATGGTTGATACCCACGCGGGGGAGGGGCGGTAGGCACGACAGGATATGTGTTGATGCCTTGCTGTGGGTAGACCATGTCGAAGTTCGCCTCCTGCTCAGTCGAATAAAAGCCGTATGGGCCGCCATGAGGCAAGTTCGCGGTGTTGTGGCTATCGTGATGGTCCATGAGGCCTGAGGCCTGAGGTGTCGAAGATGGATCACGCCGAATTCAGCTTCACTCATCGAAACTGACGATATGAAGAACTCACACAAGTGTTTCGGAGACGCTTGAAATGGTTTTCAGACACGATGCTCGAGTACGTGTCTGATGCAAGAGCGCCATCAAGGCGAAACTCCACGGCCGCCTCCTTGATCGCCTCCACAAAGGGGTCCCGAGCTGAGCGCAGGATGAGGACGTAGTCCGTTCAGTTGGGCCAAGGCTACACCATGTCACGGGGGGCGTCACCTTTTCCTTTCCATTGCGCTTCGTCCACTCACCTAGCCGGCATTCAAAGTCTTGCCTCAGAGGATACGCTTTGCGGCAATCTTGAGGTCGGTTGTGTTCGGATCGATGACCACAGGAGACTTCCCGCCTAGCTCGAGCATGAGCGGCGTGAGGTGCTCAGCGGCGGCCTTTGCCACAATGCTGGCTATGGTTCCATTTCCACTGTACGTGACTGGTGTAGAAAGCAGTGAGTACGCGAACCAACACTCGACTGGAGCACTGAGCCCTCCTATCGGCGCACGCGCTGTGATCCCATTTCAGTCTGGAGGATGTGTGTGATTCCGGGAATGCCTCCATCGACGACGCGATAGGCAGATGAATCGCGGTATTTGGGAATACGATCGGCCAGCACCCTCTGGAGACTGCGGAGGGAGGGACAAGGCGAGACATGGAAGGAAAGCGACCGTGCGAGAGGTGCTCACGAGCTGGAGGCTAGAGAGGAGGGATAGGACACGAAAAGAAAGTGACGGAGGGAGGGGTACTCACCCGCAAAGGTCGGGATACGGAACGAAAGTGACTGATGACGGGCACCCTCTAGGGACTGCGGAGGGACTTGTCCGGACATGGAAAGAAGTGACGAAGAGAGGGGCATGAGCTGGGGACTGCAGAAGGAGGGGCGAGTCAGGACGGAATAAAAGTGACGGAACGAGGGGTACTTACCTTACCCTCTAGAGACCTGGAGGCAGGGACTTGCCGGGACACGGAAAGAAGGTGCCTGAGCTTGGGGCATGGGCTAGAGACGCAGGGGGAGGGACAAGTCAGGACATAGAAAGAATGCGACGAGTGAGTCCCTCTAGAGACTGCAACCGAGCAAGAGGCATGAGTAACTAGTGAGTAACTTGACTTGTAAGTTAGCGTTCGAATACAACACGTGACCTACGCCACGACAAATGTTCAAGTCGCTTTCTCTTGCCGGCTTTCAGTGTCCCCACTACCTCTGCGGTTCGCAGCTTGTGAGTGCCCTTCTCCTAATCGCTTTCTTTCCATATCCTGACAATTCCCTCCCTCTGCAGTCTCCAGGAAGTGAGTGTCCCCCTCTCGGTCGGGGTTTTTTTTTCATGTCCTGACAGGTCCCTTTGTGGTCCAGTTAGTGAGTGCCCGTCGCTCAGTCACTTTCTTTCCATGTCCCTCCATCTGTGGTCTTTAGGATGTGAGTGCCCATTGCTTGGTCGCTTTCTTTCCATGTCCTGACAAGTCCCGCCCTCTACAGTTTCCAGAAAGTGAGACACGTCATCAGTCGCTTTCTTTTCAGGTGCTGATAGGTCCCCGTCTCCAGGAAGTGAGTCCCTGACGCTCTATCGCTTCTCTCCATATCCTGACAAAGAAAGACCTTCTTGCACATCCACTCGCCGCTGAGCTCCAGTCCTGTAATTCTCCCACTGCCATTCTTGCTGTGATTCAGCAGCAAGTCCAGGAGCCCAATCGGTCCCGCAGTAGCAACGAGGGGTTGACGAAGTGGCTAGATCCAACCGTGCATGTCCTGCATGCGTTCTCGGAGACACTAGGGGAGGGCGTTAGCCTTGTATGTCTCATGGCAACCTGATTGAGAGGCGCAGTCTGACATTCATTTTACAGGTGTTCTCGCCTGCAAAAGTGATATTTGCCGGGGTTGGCGTCCTCTTATCCGTGCGTATATTTTTAAATACATTCGCACAAGCCGATTTGATATCAGGAATCTCCAGGCAGCTAAGGATGTTCGGGCAAGCCAAGAGACTCTCGTTGACATCTTCGAACACAGAATTTTTTTTGACGCCTTGAAAGCTACACTGAGGTACCGCCGACTCCGGAAATGATGGATATGATTGGAAAGATTTTAGTTGAGGTGCTTTCTATTCTGACGATCATGACAAAGGTCTGCAGTCGGCGTGCCTGTTGCTTGCTCACTTCCATTCCTTGTCCCAACAGGTCCATCCCTCCGTGGTCTCCAGAGGGTGAGTGCCTGTCACTTGCTTGCTTGCGTCCACGACAGGTCCCTCTACTCAGCTTGACCTCCTCCCTCCCAACCACTTCCACTCGCATCCGTGCATCACCATCATCGTCATCGTCATCACCATCTTGTTCCTCCTCCGCCTTGTGTTTCGACAGCGTGGTGCTAGCTCATGCCGACTGCTCCGCCTTGGCTTTCAAGTTGGCCACGGCGATGCGATGGGCCTTGCTCCCCAAATGCCCTCCCACGCACTTGCAAACTTGACCACGACACCGCATGCCGTGCACCACCCCCCGCGCTGGCTTGATGGACTGGCACCCGCAGGACGTCTGTGTACCCATTGATTGGCTTGGCATGGGTCGCTCTGTGCATGCCGTTTCGAGTCCGGGCAAAGCGCGACGACATCCCCGGCCGCGTGTATGAAGCCCCTTCTGTCTGGAGGTGAGTGAACTTCCCCTCGCTGGCTTGATGGACTGGCACCTGCAGGACGTCTGTGTACGCCATTGATTGGCTCGGCATGGGTCGCTCTGTGTGCATGCCAGTTCGAGTCCGGGCGAAGTGCGACGACATCCCCGGCTGCGTGTACGAAGCTGAGTCATTCTTTGTCAAGTTGCTCAAGGAGTGGCGCGAGTGTGTGGGGCTCAAGAAGATGACCCCCATCGGGCACTCGCCCGGCGTGTACTTCAGTGCCGTCTATGCGCTGCGATATCTGGAGTGTGTGTGCACAGGCTCATCTTGCTCTCTCCTGCCAGTGTCCACTCCTACACAACTGTACCTTTGTTGATATACATGTACTTTGTTGAGCTACAATATTTTTGAAGCAATCTATTTTTTAAAGCATGAAAAAGCATGAAAAGTGTGAAAAAGTGTGAAAAGCTTGCAGGTCTTGCAGGTCTTGCATGTCTTGCCAGTGACTTATGACACTTGCTTGAAAGCCTGATGTGAGTTTTGCAAGCTCAATTACAAGACAGGTGAAATGTGGCAAGTCTGATTGCAAGGCACTTCATAAGGCATCAGCAAGGAATCGACCTAGCTTGCAGAACTTGCAGGATTTTTCCTTGCAGATGACTTGTAGCCTTCTGCAAGTCCCATAAGTACACATCAAGACACCTCCAAGTAAAGTTGTTTTTTGCTGATGAGGGTCAGGTCGCAGTAGTACTACTACTGTACTAGTACACAATTTTGAAATTGATTGATACATGACGCGTATCTCAGAATGATTGTGAAACCATCTTGCTATGACCAGACAGGTGGAGTGTGAGCTCAATGGTGCCTTGTGGGGCAAAAATGATCAGTCATTGGTATTCACAACAAGGCACGATTCCTGAATGACCTGAGATACTGATTACAATTAAGTTTGAGTCATGAATGAGCCCACATTTGAGCGGCAAGCATAATGTAAGCTTGAAATCAGATTGTAACGACGCGCAAGGCCCATATAGGGGTCTTGTAACGACGTGCGAGGCTCATATGGGGGCACAATCTCACATCAGCCCGGATCTCAGTCACGAGCACTGCGCTGTGTTACAATAATTTTCCTCAAACCCTGATGCGATGGGCCTGCACTGGGTGAGACAACACTGCTCCTCCTTGCTGTCCAGAAAAAAAAATTGAGACGTCCTTAGGCTTGGAGCCATCTATGCTAAGACAACATCAGTGATGAAAAATTTAGGGTGTGAATTGCGGCTACCCTGGGGAAGGATTATCTGGAACCATCCTGACTCCGGCTGAATAGTAATAACTGTGTTTAAGAGAACACCTGGTAATATGATCTGAAAATGTGAGGATGATACTCCGGGACGCTGAACTCATAGGATGGATCATCTGCAGGAAGCAGGGCACTAAATATGAAACTTACCCTCGGATATGTAACCAACGACTCCGACTTCCATGGGGGCTCTGGGACTGGGTGGATGAGAATCCCATAAGGCATGTCCGTTCTCAGGAATGGTGATTACCAGCCGCTTGCGAAATATGTCGCAGTTGGCCACTGGGGCAAGTATTTGGCTATAGGATCAGATGGCGGTAGATATGAGGGAACAACGAGACTTCACTTTCACCCCTACGTAGTACAATCTGTATATGCGAGGACACTTTGTATGACGCAAACACAATGTCAACTTGCTTCCGATGTGAACATGTGTGCATGAGTTGCTTATGAACTGCCAAGTAGAATCAAGATCAAGAGTCAAGAGAAGGTCATGTTGGGCGATAGATGGCACCTCATATTTGGATAACTAATTGAGAGCACCCAATCACTTGTGGTACGAACGGGGGACTGGCATGGGTGTTCCGAGCATGTGCAACCTCTCCTTGAGATATAACAAATGGACATCAGGAAGATGACATGTCACTGGAAGTGCTGGGGCCAGCTCTCCTAGTAGATCCAGCAGTGTAATAGCCCGTCTGGCACCAGCAGACTTGCATGGATTTATAGTGGTGTACTGACACCAGTCATCCTAGTGCTGGCACATAGAGCCAGATTATTGAGATAGGTCTAGACCTGCAAGATAGGGCAAGAATAGTAAGATAGGTGAGATAGGTCCAGGCCAGCGAGATAGGTCCAGAAGACCACAGTATGACCAGAATAGTGACCTGGGACCACAATGGCAGTGATGGCTAGTACCTGGTATCAGTCCATGTTCAGTTCCACAGCAATGACCAGACGGATTCAGCGGTTGCTATCGTTGTACAGAAATCTCATGTCACTAGCATATTTTTTCATGAAAATGACAATATATTTGTGCCAACAGGCAATACTAGTAGTCAGAACTTGAAGGCCAAGGGTGTATACTAGTACTACTGGCATGCGCGCCACATTTTGCACCCTCCAAGTCGAACCTGTTTCTCCAACACCACCAGCGAAATGCACATATCCTAGCCTATGTGTGTTGAACACGTTTCACGCATAAAGTTGAATTCAGAAATTGATCTGGATTGAACACACATTGTGTGAGAATAGGCACCACAACTTTGAAAGAGTCTTAAGATACTCACCACTCAAGGTCGATACACGCATGCAGGCTCTTGGTCACGGTGTCCGCATTGTTGCCGGAACGTTTCGTTATTCCAATCATAACTTCTCTGTCCTTTGAGCTAAGGTACGCTGAAGTGCGATCAAGAATCAACCTCCAGGTTCCTATGCTGTATCCTTTACACCTTTCTGTTAGGTCGCGTGAACTGGTCCCCCATGGGATCTCAGAGAAGTCATGGGCTCGAACGGAGCCCTGATGTGTGCTAGCCACTTGATTATCATCTTTCTGGGACTCAGACGTGCCATCGGTCTTGCAGATATTTTCTCCGGTCTTCTTGTAGAGTGTAAACCCCCGCTCAACCTAGGTTAATAAGTGATGTCATGGTATGAACTTGTGAATAGAAGGCGATTGGCTTACTGCAACTGCTGCTAGAGCCAGGGCACCAACTTGTTGGCCATACGTCTTGACCCCAGATATCTTCTTAAGGTGGCAGGAAAACACTTCTAATACGAATTTAGAACGGAATACCCCACACTCGCCGGGCTAGACAAGATCATGAGTAATGGCAGTACACAAATTGAAGCAAATCGCACTTACTGCTTGATGCGGGAATTCGTACAGATAGTTCAGCCCATCTAGGTATTTCGTGGCGTATCGCTTGCGTTGTTCATCCGTACCATACTTTCTTTTGTTTGAATCCCACAGGTTTTTGACTACACTTACACCATTCTTTCCTATCTCGCTCCTCCAGCTATTGAGCATAGTGTCACACTAGACAACAATTAGTAGTTGTTCTCAGTGGTAGTGGGTAGTGTTGCATGTGACGCATGATGTACCACACATGCTACGATCAGTATATTCTCACTGTTGAGTTCTATGTCTGGGTACAGACGTCCCCAGAGGCGCAACATCTCATTGCGCATTATACCATTGGCCCCAAATGGGTCATGTTGAGACCCTGCCCAACTCAGAAGAGCAGGCCTAAAGGTTTTCGCCCAGACTCGACGGTGATTCCCTCCATGAGGAAAAGGGAGGTCGGCCTGCGTGTAGGTCGGCTTGTGAGAAGGTGTAGGTATCTCCACAATCTCATCATCAAGCTCGCTGGTGCCTGCAGTGCTGGTGATCTGATGATTACTAGTCGGCAGGGACATAATCTTCTTGAGTTTGACGTGCATCTTGAGTCGTTTTAGCTGGCAATCATGAAGTAAGAGGAAACGCACACCTTTGCTGTGTGCCATGCCACGGAGGCGTCACCAGCAGTTGGTGCAGCTGGCGTGAGTCGGATGTACCTAGCTGGGCCGCCAGTGGATGCTACGGTCATTGTGCACTTGCTTGCCTTCACCTTTTCAAGCAAATCCTCGTTCTCATTGGAATTGAACTTGCCAGGGCAGGATTCGTCTTCGCTGTCCTGACTGTGACCGCTCATGCCATGAGTATTGGCCCTTACTCTTGACTTCACTATTTTCTGGCCTGAACGCATCGGTTCTTGATGATTGACGATTCATCAGTCACTCACAGATGGTTACCTGGGATATAATATCAGACGACTCACTGGAGCTCACTTTTGTCTTCCAATTCGCACTGAGTCCTCCGATTGCATAGCTTCATTTGAGGCGCTTGGGGTCACCTTCGGGACTGGGCGCAAGGGAGGCAACTTTAATAACTTGGATCTGAGGCAGCATTACACATTGAAGCCACACTTACACCTCTGGTGAGGCCTTCCGTTTTGCATTCAGTGATGAGCCGTTGGGGACAGTACAGAGGACATCAACCACAGCTCTCAAATCTCCTTTCTTGGCCTTCTAGTACAATTCCAATCAGTATATGCTGCCCTATAAGCAAGACAGACATACACTTTTCTTTTTATTTCTGGCTTTGACGACTTGTCTGTCTTGTGACTTGTGTGTGTCTAGCACCACTGGCATTCTGTTTCCTCCATCTTTATCGCTGTCAAGGGGGACCTGGGACCCAGACTCGTCCTCAAGATCGTTTAAGTTGGCGATGTCATCACTTCGACCGCTCGAGGGGTTCAAAACTGTGGATGCCAGCGGAGAGTAGACATCAGATCTGCTCTCATTTGTCAGCTTTGAGCATCAAATCAGGTGACTTCGTTCAGCTTACTCAATGTTGCAGTCCAAGTCTGCCAGTATATCCTCGTCTACCTCCTCTCTATCGCTGTGGGATGGTATGTCTTCATCTTCGTCTTCGTCTTCCCCCTTGCCCAATCTACTCTCATGCGTAAGCTTGAGCACCAAATAGGATAGCTTGGTTCAATGGGCTTACTCTATGTCACAGTCTGAGTCGGCTGGTATATCCTTGTCTACCTCCAAGTCCAAGTCCTCTCTATCGCTGTGGGTTGGTATGTTTTCCTCTTCCTCTTCCTCTTCCTCTTCCTCTTCCTCTTCCTCTTCCCCCTCACCCGCTGGCAATCTGCTCTCATCCATAAGCTTGGGCATCAAATCGGATAACATGGTTTAGTGGGCTTACTCTCTGTTGCCATTGGTTGGCATGGCTTCCTCAGGCTCTTTCTTGGTACTTCCTTGCACCGGTTTGTAGCAAAGGTCTGGCCTGTTAGCGTGAGTGTGCATATCTTCTTCATTCATCTCTATTCCATCCTCCACCTCCGCGATGCACTTGTTGCGGGCCTCTTCTGCGTCTCTCTCTGCAATAGCAGCTCTCTTGGCACGGGCCTTGTCCATTTGAATCTGTTTTTTCGTCTGTCTCAGTGTTCGGTTCTCCAATACAATGTGTCCTGGGTGCACCATCGCATTTGACTTGCGTGTCTTCACCATTGTGGGTGAAAAAGAGGATGTATGGAGAGGAAACTTGAATGGCGAAGTAACTTCCTGCTGCACGTCAAGAGGGGGAAGATGTGATGGTAACCCGACTAACCCCCGACCACCCGCTAAGCTTTTCTACTTCAATTTGTCACCCCACAACTTGGATTGGTGCGACATGAGGATAATTCCTGGGATTTCCAATCCATTGGTTCACGACTCGGACTTCGATTCATTTCTAACCCTGAAGGCACACTGGCAGGATCAATCGAATAAGCTTCCCAATCAAGACACCAGATCTCGCAACAACAATCACTCCGGTTTAGGGTTTAGAGAACTGACCCACTGCACTTGTGCCTGCATGGTCGCATCAAAGGTTTTGCTTATGTCCGAGTCATATATCTGAATGCCTCCACGCGACCCAGAGCCTAGCACACACTAGCAGTGTAACAGTGGTATATGTGGTGGCCTCAGAAACAAGCCACATGAACTCGTTTCACCCACTTCCGAGCGTAGTCCCGCCATCTTCAAGTTATCGCATGTGTGCTTTGGGTGCCAGTGTGTTGCGCCACCAGGGCCAACTCCAACACCACCAAGTCACCATATCGACCTTAGCATGCATCGCCTTCGCCACCTCACCCTTCAGTTGCCTCCATTCCATCTCCACCCCTTGTTCCTCTCCACATCGTCGCCTTCAAGTCCCCACTCCTCTTTCTGCCTCCGTCATCTTTCGATTCGCTCTCTTTCGCTGGCCAACGCCACAAGAGCGTGCACCCCTCAATACCAGACAGCTTGCGCCACCTCGTCGAGCTCAACCATGCACAAGTTGGGCCCCCATTCAGGACCACGCCCTTAGGAATATGGACATTACTACTTAGAGATTGATTTCTCTCACTTTTTGTACGTTTCATCGTCTCCCTTTTGTCTTAGACTTTCCGCCCCCTTGCAGCCTTTCCTTTTCCACCTTGTGCCCACTATCGCACCTTAGAACTTATTCATTTGCTGTCTTCAAACTAAACACCGATCTTTTGCATATGACAACGCACAGTCTGTCGCCGGCTGGACCTGGACCTTACAAGACAGTTAGTTCACTTTCTCCCCCTTTCTTGCCCATCAAACTAGTATCCAGTAGATTTCTAGAATATCAGTTCGTTCGTATGGTGATCTATGTACTTGTTAACGTAGTAAGCTTCGAACAAGTCTAGAGAGTACGAATAATGGAAATCTAATGGCAACTTCTCACTACTGTACACTGGAATGAGATGTGCACCCCTAAGAATGGAGTCTACATGCAGAACAGTCCTATCTCGTTTGCTGCGTGTGGTATCTGGGCAGACCACCCATAATCCTGTCACAGAATCCCATCCGATTTTTGTGAACCACTCAACAAGGGCGCATGGGTATAATACCCCATCATATTCAAATGAGAAAAAGAGTATGACTCTTACAATGTTCATGCCTGCAATTCCTGGCTTTGTGTCATCCTCTACAACGAATGCACAATTGTGTCATTTCTCGCGCCCTCTCCACGAAGATGTTGATCGGATGTGCTCGCGTTGCATGCCATGTACCCCACTTGGGTCGCTTGGGGAAAAGAATGTCGCTACAGCCAAGTGAAAAACTGAAATCTTGCTCTTTATTGGGGGAATACAATCAGGGTATGTGCCGATCTGTTCAGCAATGCATACAAGCGTCATGTAGGCCAGACCTGGCTCGCCTACAGTGTCCGCAAGGCTGTTGATGTCTTGTGGATGGTGGCATGCTTCAAGTTCTCTGAATCAGAATGTGTTACTTCACAGAATATCGATTGACATACCACAAGTCTGGGCTAATACGACATGAGCAAGCACATTGTGGCCTTCAACAGCCCAAGTGTCTTCTTCATTACCACCCTCGCCACCAGGGACCAGGGCCGGGGGGTTGAGAACATGTGGGGGTTGTCTTCCAGAAGCGTGACTGCCTGGTAACATCCCATGTGCAGCGAAATCAGTGTGCATCGCAGCAAGTTTATCCAGCTGTTGGTTTATTCAAAGCATTTGACCCAATGCTTCGAATCTGTTCGATCGGCACCATGGTTTCTTGATGGCGGTAATGTGTCGTGATTCAGTGATCGAAGAACATAGCCCTCCGGGGGCACCAAAATCCTCGATCTGTCGGGGGTAGTGAAACAACGTGTGCTGCCTTGGCAGCATAAAGCCCTTTGGACGCACACCAGTATCCCGGAAGACCTCGCGTAGCTCCCAGAATTTTGCCAATGCAGTCTTAAGGGCATCCAAGGCTTGTTGATCAATGTCTTGTCGTCGAGCAATGTAGCAAGCATCTAGGAAAGCTGCAATACACATCACAATGTTGTCTGGGACATAGCCTACGATCGCAGGGAGATATACCTGTATATGCCTGAGACAAAGGTTCAATTGGACCTGAGTGAAGAATGAAACGCACCTTCATTAGTGCTTTGGAGTCGTCTCCTGTCTACTGTTTGAAGCGGCGGCCCTGGGGAAATCGACGAAGACCAGGAAAAGGGGGTACTGCGGCGATGCTATTGCAGGTTAGAAACTACTGGGGGCCAGTACCAAGTGAGTTCCTGTGTTGTGAGGGTGACGTACCATCGATCGATGTCATCAAGAATTGCATTTGCCCGAGATTCGCTGTGCTCTTGGTACAAGTAATCACACACCCACAATACTAGATGATCCTTGAATATCCCCTTTATGAGTTGGTGCAATATGTCTGGTGAAATCATCTCATAGATATTCGCGCGCAGAAAGTCATGTGTGAATGGCTGAAAATCTATTAGCCCAAGAAAGATCAAATCTGAATAGAAAGGACATACGATAATGTCATCATCGATCCCATACTTGACCCACAGTACTTTGGGACTGTAGTGGGCCGACAGCTTGTCTGTATGCTCAGGTGTGCAAGGGAGTGTGTATGTGTCAAGATTATTTGGCAACGTGGTGCACCTAATTGAAATGGTCAGAACAAAAATAAAGTGAAACAATCGGGCACACCTAGGACACCAGCCCTGGACAATACCTGTCAGCAACACCTGCTCGGGGTAATCAGCAATAAAGGCAACAAGATCGTATATTACCCTCCAGAAGTGCCCGTCCGGACATCAACGGATGACAGGAGCAGACATTCCTGGAAGGAGTGTCTGTCGGGAACTCACTACTTTATGGGTAGCGAGACTCAACGACGGTGCAGAGTTGAAGGTGACTGATCCAAAGGAGCAGCAAGGAGACGTTGAGGAGGAAGAGGCAGAAAGCTAAGAGAGGAGGGACGGAGTAGACTGTGGAAGACAATGGGCAGATTGCTGCTGACGATGAGGGAGCTTTGAAAGGCTCCAGTGTAGGGATTGACAAGAGAACAGTCTAAGGACTGTTCACCTAAATTCGTAGGTCTTATATACTAATACAGGGTGGTCTGTGCGCAGTTTAGGGTAGGTAC
>Ga0307510_10004066_pt1 | contig 17158 bp, 16 predicted proteins | sample 12_EM_MG_FD_207224 | JGI IMG/M metagenome (GOLD analysis project Ga0307510, IMG submission 207224) | Populus trichocarpa ectomycorrhiza microbial communities from riparian zone in the Pacific Northwest, United States - 12_EM | ecosystem: Host-associated > Plants > Roots > Unclassified | place...
CCATGCCGGTCACAGAGGGTCGGCGATGGCGCTCTCGATCATGGTGCGCGGTTTGGCGCCGACGAGTGTCGTCACCACTTCGCCCCCGGAGAAGAGCAGGAGCGCGGGAATCGACGAGATTCCGTACCGCTGTGCGGCATGCGGGCTCTCGTCCAGGTTGACCTTGACGATGTCGATCCTGCCCTCGTGCGCCTGTGCCATCGCGTCCAGGATGGGGCCCATCGCCCGGCACGGACCGCACCACGGCGCCCAGAAGTCCACGAGCACCGGTCTGTCGGTACTCCGGACGGCCTCCTCGAAGTCGTCGTCGGTGATCGCGCGAACAGCTGACACGACCAGGCCCTCCTTCCGCCGCCCGAGGGCGGTTATCCGATGCCGACGATCTTCTCGGTGATCGGCGTGGTCATGGTGCCGAAGACGAACTCCTTGGGCGTTCCGTGCCCGGCGACGGCGATGTTGATCGCGGCCGGGTCGTTGAACGCCTGGATCGACTGGGTCCGTTGCTCCTCGGGGCTGAGCTGGAACATCCACTCCCACTCCGGCCGGACCAGTCCCCGCTCCCGGAAGTCGATGAACGGCGCGATGACGTCGGCGATCCGGGGCCTGACGTTGTGCAGGAAGTAGCGCCGGACCGCGTCCTTGCTCAGGCCCGCCTCCGAGAGCTTCTTCGCCGTCTCCGGCGGCAGCAGGTAGAACAGTCCGTCCTCGTTGCCCAGGAGTCCGGCGAGGGTGCTGGTCATGAACCCGACCTGGGTGAGCGTGGGCGTACGGGCCGCGATGGAGTGCAGCCTGCGGTCGACCGGCCCGTGGTTGGAGCCGAGGTCCCACTCCCCCACCGAGTGCAGCACCGTCACGGTGCTGTCGTCGGGACGGTAGCCCTGGCCGACCTGGTACGGCTCCCACGGGCTCTCGTCCTCGTTCTCCCCCAGCACCTGGATGTTCTTGCGGACGGTGCCGATCGTGTCGAGGTCCATACGTCCGGGAATCCACGCGCCGAGGTTGCGCAGGGTGAGCGCGACCGCCCGCCCGATGCGGATGTTCACCCGGTTGTTGCTGCCCGGCCCGAGCGGGCTGCGTCCGCTGTTGATGCCGAGCTTCTTCACGAGGGGCCCGTTGACCAGGATCACCGGCGCGAAGGCCCCGGTCGACATCAGGACCGAGAGGTTCATCGGGGGCGGGCACGCGTGGATCGCCTTCAACGCGGCGATCACGACGGGCAGTTCCGCCGGCCGGCAGCCGGCCATGGCCGCGTTGACCGCGATGCGTTCCAGGGTGCCGTGGCCGTGCAGCGGCGGGATGGTGAGGATCACCTCGTCCCGGGGACGCCCCTGCGCCTCGATGATCGCCTCCACCTTCTCCCGGGTGGGCGCGTGCAGCGGCAGGCCGTCGCCGTAGTCGTGGTCGAGGTAGTACTCGTTGAAGGCGTCGATCGCCTCCACCGCCGTGGCTCCGCCGAAGGTGTATGTCTCCTGCCGTTCCTCCTCCGGGGCCGGCTCCTCGGCGTCGGTCGCCTCCACCGTGGGAGCCGACGTGAGGGCGGCGACGATCTCCTCCGTCAACGGCAGCGTCTGGTCGGCCGCCTGTTCCGCCGTGAGCGCGGTGAAGACGCGGGGCACCACGACGTACCGCAGGTCCGGCACACCGAAGACCTTGGCGCTGGTGTCCGTGTCGCGCTCGAATCCGCGGGCGACGATGGCGACTTGGGGGACTCCGGCCTTCTCGGCCTGCGCGCCGTCGTGGATCAGCCACGAGGTGCAGGCACCGCAGTCGGCCGTGGCGCCGATGAGGGCGTCGCTCTCCTCGATGGCCCGCCGCAGCAGTTCGGGCTCGAAACGGATGGAGCCCGGGTACAGCCGTATCTTCAGGTCGGGATAGGTCTCCTTGATCTTCTCCGCGACCGCCCGCAGCGCGATCTCGGCGTTGGGCTTGCTGTTGGACAGCAGACCCAGCACCTTGCCGTTCAGTGTGTCCAGTCGCGGAGCCAGCGGTGCACCCGCGTTCTCCAGCTTGTCCGCGGTCGGGTTGACCACCTCGACGGTGGTCCGGTCGGCGACGGCTTCGATCGTCACGGCCTCTCCTCACATGGTTCAGTTATCTCTATCAGTTACATGATTGGCCCGGTAGGGCTGGTCCATGCTCCGACCGGCTCCGGGACGTCAGGACCGACATCACCGTCACTCCGGTGACCGCGGCGGCGACCACCAGCCAGCCGGCCGCCCGCGGGCCCGCCGACTGCGTCAACTGCGCGGCCAGGTAGGGCGTGAGACCGCCGCCCGCCACGGCACCGGCGTTGTAGCCGAACGCCGCAGACGTGTACCGGACCTCGGTCGGGAACGCCTGGGTGAGCGTCACGTACATGGCGGGCGTGGCCGCGTAGCTCAGGGCGAGCGACAACACGTACAGGGCGCCGACCCCGATCAGGACCCAGGCGCCGCCGGTACGCAGGGCTCTCATGCCGTACAGCAGGGGGAAGACCAGCGTGGCGGCGCCGCCGAAGCCGAACAGCATCGCTGACCTGCGGCCGAAGCGGTCGGTCCACCAGCCGCCGGCCGGGAAGCCGGCGGCGCCCAGCAGCAGACACACCGCCGAGAGCCAGTACACCTTCACCGGCGGCACTTCCAGGACGGCGAGCAGGTAGACGCTCATGTAGTTGACCAGGACGCCGAGGACCATGGTGACGACGAGGTTGAGGACCGCCGCGACCGCGATCATGCGCCAGTGACGGCGCAGGGCGGTCCGCACGGGGGACGGTTCGACAGCCTCGGACTCGGCCAGCGAGCGGAACTCGGGGGAATCGTCGAGGCGAACGCGGTAGACCAGCACGGCGATCGTCATCGCCGCGGCGAGCAGCAGCGGAAGACGCCAGCCCCAGGCGGCCATCTCCCGCTTGCCGAGGACCGTCACCACCAGGCCGACCACCGCGGGCGCCACGGCGACTCCGAGGCCGGAACCCAGCGGTATCAGCGCCTGGAACCTCCCGCGCCTGCGGCCGCCGTCGGACTCCGACACCAAGGTCGCGGCGCCCCCGATCTCTCCTCCCGCGCAGAACCCCTGCACCATGCGGACGAGAACGAGCATGACCGGCGCCGCGGCCCCGACCGTCGCGTACGTCGGCAGCACCCCCATGACGGTCGTGGCGGTCCCCATGCCGACGACGGTGACGAGCAGCGCGGTCCGGCGTCCCCGGCGGTCGCCCAGCCTGCCGAAGAACAACGCGCCCAGCGGGCGGGCGAGATAGCCCACCCCGTACACGCCCAGCGTGGCGAGGACCCCGGTGGCCGGGCCGTGCGCCGGGAAGAACAGCGGGGCCAGGTACACGACCAGGAAGCCGTAACAGGTGAAGTCGTAGAACTCGATGAAGGTCCCGAGCATGCTCGCGGCCCCCACTCGCCTGGCACGCGAGCGGGGGTTCTCGACACCGTGCCGTACGGGCGAGCCGGGGATCGTGTTCGACATCGGTGCCTCCGTCTGACGGTGTCGGAGTGGGGAGGGGCGGCCGCGCGGTCTCAGGGGTGAACGACGACCTTGAAGGTCCCGGGGAGTCGGGCAGCGGCGACATCGAAGGCGTGCTCGGCGTCGTCGAGGGCGAACCGCTGGGTGATCAGCGTCCGGGCGATCTCCGGCCGGTCGGCCAACATGCGTGCCGCGTGGGCGAGTTCGGGCGTGCCCGTGTCGTCGCGGCCGTACGACATCGACGGCACGATGCTCGCCTCCTTGAGGAAGGCGGCCATGCTCGGCCAGCGCAGGTCGGGCGGGAACACTCCGACGGTGACGACCGTGCCGAGTGGTCGCACCAGTTCGACGGCGCGAGACAGCCCGCTCTCGCTGCCGGTCGCCTCGACGACCACGTCGTACGACCCCGACGGGCCGCTCGCGCCGAGGCGCTCCCCCGCCTCGGCCTGGTACGGATGCCGGGCCACCAGGGCGACTTCGGGAGCGCCCCGCCGTAGGGCCGCCGCCACGGCCAGCATCCCGATGGTTCCGGCGCCCACCACCGCGACCCGGGTGTGCGGGCCGACCTCGCCTTTGTGGCAGGCGTGCCAGGAGACGGCGGCGGGCTCGACCAACGCGGCATCCTGGAGCGGGAGTTCGGGCGGGAGGGGTACGAGTGCCGTGGCGGGTGCCCTGAAGTACTCGGCCATGCCGCCCGGTACGGTCATGCCGAGGATGTCGGTGCCGGCCAGCCGGCACAGGTTGTAGCGGCCGTGGGCGCACCACTCGCAGGTGTCGCATCGCGCCACGCCCTCCACGGCGACGGGTGTGCCGTCCGTGGCCGTCCCGGCGATCTCGTGTCCGATCACCTGGGTGCTCCCCCGCCGCAGGTAGCGCAGGTCCGAGCCGCAGACGCCCGCCGCCGCCACCCGCACCAACTCGCCTGCCCCACCGGGGACTTCGGTCTCGACGACCTCGACACCGGGTGGCGCGCCACGTACCGCTCTCATCGGCGCCGGCCCCTCAGGCGAAGTGGTAGTCGTCCGGATCGAACCTCTCCAGGAGCCGGTGGTACTCCTCCAGCCGCCAGGGCACGTTGACCTGCTGGCGGCCGAACTCGTTGACGTAGTAGTTGCGGTCGCTGGAGCCCGGGTCGTACCAGATGAGGGAGAGCATCGCCTCGTCGAGGCGCTGGTTGTAGTCCTCGAAGACGTCCCGACGGACCGTCAGATAGCGGTGACCGCCCTCGATGAGTGCCACCAGGCCCTGGGCCGCGTAGCGCGCCCAGGTCTCCATCCAGACGATCAACGACCCTGACCGGTTCTGCGAGTTGGGGCCGTACATGATGAAGAGGTTCGGGAAGTCGGGGACCGTGAGGCTGAGGTAGGCGCGGGGGCCGCCGCCCTCGGGGTCGCGCCATCGGTCTTCGAGGGTCTCGCCGTTCAGGCCGCGATAGGCGGTCGGCCACAGGTACTTCTGGGTGGCGAACCCGGTGGCCGTGAAGACCAGGTCGTAGGAGCGCTCCTTGCCGTCGGCCGTGCGGATGCCGGTCGGCGTGAACCGCTCGATGGTGTCCGTGACCAGCTCGACGTTGTCCTCCAGCAGGGAGGCGTACCAGTTGTTGTCGACGATGAGCCGGCGGGCCATGGGAGCGTGCGTGGGGATGAGCTTCTTCCACAGGTCGGGCCGGTCGCCCAGTTTCGCCTTCACGTACGCGGTCAGGCCCTCGCGGTAGGAGTCGTTGGCCCGGTTGACGAGACCGCCCGCGGCCTGCCACTCGGGGTCGGGTTCCTGGAGCACCTGGCCGCCCAGGCGGAGGGTGGCGATGGAGTAGCAGTACCAGTTCCAGTAGTACGGCATCGTGTCCAGGAGCCAGCGGGTCTCCGGGGCGATGGCCTCGCCGTAGCGTTCGCGGGGGCTGATCCACTGCGGGGTGCGCTGGAAGACGCCCACGCTCCGGGCGCGGCTGCGCACCTGGGACAGCATCTGCACGCCGGTCGAGCCGTTGCCGATGATCGCGACGTTCCGGCCTTCGAGCTGTTCCTGGCCGGTGCATTCGGCGGTGTGCACGATCTCGCCGCCGAAGTCCTCGATTCCCGGTACTTCGAGGTGCTTCGGGGTGGCGAACAGACCGCTGGCGCTCACCACGGCGTTGGCGGTGAGGGTGTGCGGTCGGCCGTCGATCACGGCGTCGATCGTCCACCGGCCGGACTCCGCGTCGAAGGAGGCTTCCTTGACGTCGCTGTCGAAGCTGATGTGTTCGAGGACGCCGTACTTCTTGGCCACGTGCTGGAGGTATTCGCGCACCTCGCCGGCGCGCGCGAAGTACTCGGTCCACGGGTAGTTCTTCTCGAAGAAGAACTGGTAGAGGAAGTTGGTGGTGTCCACCCGTACGTCCGGGTAGGCGTTGATGCTCCAGGTGCCGCCCAGCTCCGAGCGTCGCTCGTAGACCGTGTACGGGATGCCGAGGTGCTCCAGTTGGACCGCGGCGGCGATACCTCCGAAGCCTGCGCCGATGACCGCCACGTGGAAGCCCTCGGGGATGGACGGTTCGGCGCCGGTCCACTGCGCCAGACGAGGGTGGTCGTCGAAGGCGGCGAGGTCGCGTCGGTAGGCCCAACTCCGGTCGCTGAGCTCCTCGTTGCGGAACGCCTCGTACATGCGGCGCAGTTCGGGGTCGGTCGGCCCGACCTCGGTGAAGTCGGCCGGCTTGTTGGTGAGGAACTCCGTCGCCCGGGCCCGGAGGGTCGCCACGGCTTCGTCGGCCACGACGGTCTGCATGAGCGCGCCGCCGTACATCGGGACGGTTTTCAGCGGTAGTTCGAGCAGGGACTCGTCTCCGGTGGCCTGATAGAGCGCGAGCCTCAGCGCGTTCAGGTCGGCGTCGTCCAGTGCGCGGTCGATGAACGCCTTGTCCACCGGCTGGGGCGCTCCCGCCGCGTGCCTGCCGTTCTCGGTCATGCGGCTCCTTCCTGCTGCCGCCCGTCCGTAGTGTGGGGCGAAGACCAGGGCACCAAGGTCATTGAGTTCACTCATTTCACTCAGACGTCGAGTTCACGATACATACGGTCCGCCGCGGAGTCACCACCGTCGGCGGCGTCATCCGGGCACGGGTACCGGCCGCTCGCCCAGAACCTCGCGTTCCTCGGACCTGACCGCACGCAGCAGCACGATGATCATCGCGATCTTCCAGACGACGAACGCGATGGACGGAATCAGGACGGTGAACACGCCGTCCCAGGCGAACGGTCCGTCGGTCGCCACATAGACGAAGACACCGGGGAAGAAGGCGATCGCCAGCACGAAGTTCAACCAGCCGAACCATCGCGGGAACACCGGTTCGGGCCGGCGGTCCAGGAACGCCGACAGACCGATCACCGCGACGTTCAGCACGAAGATGACGGCGACACCCACATACGTCAGCCAGAACTGGTCGCTCAGAAGCTGCATCAACGCCGGGTCGCGATGAGGTCGGTACGCCGCGGTGGCCAGTACCGCCAGCGGGTAGACCCAGCCCGTCGGCGCGACGACGGCGGTCGTCAGCTGGATCATCGACAGCAGACCCCAGCCGCCTTCGATACGCCGGATCTGAAGGCTGGTGACAACCGCGAACGCGTAGAAGAACGGGGCGAACACGCCCATGATGACCGCGGCCCACAGGATGCCGGTCCGGTGATCGGTCAGGAAGTCGGCGACCTGCTGGGGACTGGCCGTCGGCGAGATGGGCGGTGTCAGTCTGCCGACGACCGAGAAGGCGAACGTGTTGGCCACCAGCACCAACACACCGCACCAGACCGACATGCGATAGAGCCTGAACTTCATCTTTTCGTCCATGGGGATCTCCCTTGATCCGTGAACACGCCGGGAAGCCGTCTCGTCCGGCAGACGCCGGCGGTCCATGACGATGCCGACCTGGTGAGCGGTCAGGGGCGAATGGGCGGCGGCGAACCGCGCATCGCGAGGAAGCGGGGAGAGACGGACACCTCACAGGGCAGGCCAGATCTCGCCCTCACAGGGCGGGCCAGGTCTCCCTCACACGGTGTGCCGTGGTCTCCGACGCGCTGTCAGCGCGCTGACCGTGTCCCCTCGGCTGGACGCGGTACGAGGAGGCTAGGGCGGGGGTACCGGGGATCGACCGCCGATTCCGCTGACCGGAACACATCCTGCGAGGGTCCGGCACACGATGTCCCGCCTACGGCGCGATACTCCGCGAGCGCGGGCGGAGGGACGCGCTCAGGAGAACAGGTCCACCACGGTCTTGTCGCCGAGACCGTCCCTGAGCAGGTAGGTACCCGCCACCCTCATGTGGTTGCGCCAGTGCCGCTCGGCACCGTCGGCGTCCCGGGCCTCGACCAGCGTCACGAGCCGGCCGTAGGCCTTGATGGCACGCCGGAAGCGCTCGGGCGACTCCGTGCTGTCGAAGTTGCGCGCGACTCTCATCTCGAAGTGGGTCGCCACGATCTCCTGGAGTACGGCTCCCTGAACCGCCAGCGTCTTGTTGCCGGAACGCTCCATGACGAGTTCGTGGAACCTGTAGGTGAGGCGCGTCCAGGGGACGGCGTCGAGATCCGCGTCGCCCTTCGACTCCACCGCGGACCGCAGTTCCGCCACGACCTTGTTCAGGTCGGTGATGTCCTGCTTCGTACGGCGCTTGGCGAGCAGGCGGGCACACGCCGACTCCGCCACCGTCCGGGCCTCGTAGACGTCTTCGACGGTCGCCCCCCGCATCTGGAGGAGCAGGCCCACATGACGCGCCGCCACCGAGAAGTCCGGGGACAGGACCTGAGCGCCGTCCCGGCTGCCGTGCCGGACGTTGATGAGCATCTCGGTCTCGAGAACGCGAAAGGCCTCACGCAGCGTGGGCCGCGAGACGCCGAACTGCTCCAGAAGCTGGTTCTCCGGCGGCAGGGTCTCACCGGGCGTCAACTCGCCCAGGACGATCCGGCGGCGCAACTGCGCGGCGATCAACTCCGCCGCCTTGGGCGGGCGGACGACCTGACCGACTTGCGACCCCTGAGCAGCACTCATAGCAATGAGTGTACTTGATGACACGGACGCGAATCCCCGGTCCACACAACGCTTCCGATCATGGAACTCCATACCAGCTACTCTCATTATTCAGTATACTGATTTACTCGATCGCCGATAAGGTCCGGCCCGATGGGCCGCCCCCTTCGCACGAAAGGCGGGAGCCGTGCTGAGCGTCGCGGAGTTCGATGTCCTCGCGGAGCAGGTCAGCAACTGGAAGCGCTGGGGCGCTGACGACCAGTTGGGAACACTCAACTTCATCACGCCGGACGTGGTCAGGAGAGGAACGGCCGCGGTGGTCACCGGCGAGAGCTTCTCGCTGGCCATGCCACTGTCGCTGAACGGCCCGCAGAACGGCACGGGCGTACCCGGACGTATCAACCCGGTACGGACCATGCTCGCGGTCAACACACCGATGTCCGACTCCCCGGACGCGTGCGCGTACAGCGACGACATCGTGGTGACACCCACGCAGGCGGCGACGCACTGGGACGCGCTGTCGCACTGTAGCCACCGCGGCGTCATGTACAACGGGATTCCGGCGGACGCGATCGACTCCTCCGGGGCGACCAGGCTCGGCATCGAGACAGCCGGCACCGTCGTGTCGCGCGGTGTCCTGCTCGACGTGGCCCGACACCAGGGCGTCGACCGCCTGCCCAACAGGTTCGCGGTGACGCGCGCCGTCCTGGAGGCCGTCGAGGAGGCCCAGGGGGTGCGCGTCGAGGAGGGGGACATCGTGCTCGTCCGGACCGGACAGGTGTCGTACTTCCTGGCGGGCGACGTGCCGGGCTATCGCCGACGCGTACCCGCCCTCGACCACGACGCCCCGCTGTTCTTCCACGAGCGCCGCGCGGCGGCGGCCGCGATCGACAACATGCCCATGGAGCTGCTGCCGTCGAACGTCGAGGATCTGATGCTGCCCGTGCACGTCCTCTGTCTGGTGATGATGGGGATGATCCAGGGGCAGAACTGGGTACTCGAAGACCTCGCGGCGGCGTGCGCCCAAGATCGCCGCTACACCTTCCTGCTCAACGCGACACCCGAACGTTTCCTCCGGAGCACCGGCGGTCTGGTGCATCCCGTCGCCGTCCGCTGAGCTGTCGCCGAATCAGGTAGTTGAATTCACTGATCCCTATATGTAGCCGTGCCGCGAGAAGGGTGTGACAAGTGCAGGAAACAGAGAAGTCCGTTCCGGTGAGCGGGAAGCACGGCGCATCTCCCGGCGATCTCACGAGATCGTCAGAGTTGCGCAGGCTCGGACTCCGCACGATGTCCTCGGTCGTCAACACCTCGCTGCCCGAGGACGCCGACCTGCGTGACGAAGGTGTGGGTGCGGAACTCGTCGAGATCGGCCTGGTCAGCGTCTGGGCCGAGCTCTGGGCGCGCGAGGGCCTGGCACGAAGGGACCGCAGTCTGGTCACGCTGGGCATCCTGATCGCGCTGGGCGCCGAGGACGAAATCGGCAGCCATGTCCGGATAGGGCTGAACAACGGGCTGACGGAGGACGAGATCGCCGAAGTCCTGTACCACGCCGCCGGATACGCGGGCTTCCCCCGCGCCATGGCCGCGCGGAAGGCAGCCAGGAAGGCGCTGGCCCCGGCCCCTGGACGCGGCGACGGGTGACGCCCCGACAGAACCGAAGCAACCGCCTCACATGGAGTCCTGAATGATGTCACTGAACGGGAGAAACGCGGTCGTCACCGGTGGCGGCCGAGGCATCGGGCGGGCGATCGCCCTCGTGCTCGCCGCCCAGGGTGCGACGGTCGCCGTGTGGGACCTGAACGGCACGGACGCCCACGCGACGGCCGACGCGATCGGCGAGGCGGGCGGCAAGGCGATCGCGGTCGTCGGTGACGCGGCCGACGCCACGGCCGTCAGGGCCGGGGCGGACCGCACGCACGCGGAACTCGGCCCGGTCACGGTCCTGGTCAACAACGCGGGGATCACCAACTACGTACCGTTCCCGGATCTCACCGAGGAGACCTGGGACCGCATGATCCGGATCAACCTCAAGGGCCCCTTCCTGGTCACCCGGGCCTTCGTGCCCGACATGCTGACGGCGGAGCACGGACGCATCGTCAACATCTCGTCGTCGTCCGCCCAGACCGGCGGTCCCGCGGTGTCCCACTACGCGGCGTCCAAGGGCGGGGTGATCGGCCTGACCAAGGCGCTCGCCACCGAGTTCGCCGACACCGGCATCACCGTCAACAACGTGGCACCGAGCCTCATCGACACCCCTTTGCTCCGCGAGGGCTTCGACCCCGACGTGCTGGGCGCGACCATGCCCATGAAGCGAGCCGGGCGCCCCGACGAGATCGCCTACGCGGTCGCCTATCTGGCATCGGACGAGGCCGCGTACGTCACGGGCCAGACCCTCAGCGTCAACGGCGGCCGCTACTTCGTCTGAGCGGCCACGAGCAAGGCCACGAACCACGCCACAGACAAGGGACGACCATGACAGAGACCGTGCCGGACACCGGGCCGACGGAGGAGCTGCCGGACTTCCCGGCACCGAGGTCGGGCGCCTGCCCCTTCGCTCCCCCACCCGATCTCCTCAAGCTCCACGACGGTGCCAAGTCCGTGATGCGCGTGCGGAGTTGGGACGGCACCACCCCATGGCTGGTCCTCACCCACGCCGCCCAGCGCGCGATCCTCACCGATCCGAGGATGAGCGCGAACATCGGCGCACCCGGATACCCGCACACCACCGAGGCCATGAAGGCCCACGCGGCCGAGATGCAGCCGTCGATCAACAACACCGACGGCGCCGAGCACTCCCGCTGGCGAAGGATGCTGACCAGTTCCTTCACCCGCCACCGGATGCGCAGGCTCCAGCCTGCGATCCAGCAGATCACCGACGACCTCATCGACCGGATGCTCGAGGGCCCCAACCCGACCGAGCTGAACGAGGCCCTCTCGCTGCCCCTGCCCTCGCTGATGATCTGCGAGCTGCTCGGAGTGCCGTACGAGGATCACGCGTTCTTCCAGAAGCACGCCGGTGTCACCAACGCGGTCAACAAGACCCCCGAGGAGAACGCGGCCACGGCGTCGGCCCTGCGCACGTACATCGCCCGGCTCATCGAGGCCAAGATGGACGACCCGGGCGAGGACGTGCTCTCGGACCTGGGGGCGCGGATCAAGGCCGGTGAACTCTCCATGGAGGAGGCCGCGCCGCTGGGCCACATCCTGCTCGTCGCGGGCCACGACACGAGCGCCAACATGATCACGCTGGGGACGGCGCTCCTGCTCCAGAACCCGGACCAGCTCGCGGCCCTGCGCGAGAACTCCGGCGACCCCGGCTACGTGGCGAAGGCCGTCGAGGAACTGCTGCGCTATCTGACCCTCCCCCATCTCCTGGCCCGCCGGGCGGTCGTCGAGGACCTCGAGTTCGAGGGGGTGACCATCCGCGCGGGCGAGGGCGTCATCGCCAGCCTGCCGGCGGCGAACTGGGACCCCGAGGCGTTCCCCGACCCCGGCGCGCTGGCCCTGGACCGCAGCGCGTCGCACCATCTCGCGTTCGGCTGGGGCCCCCACCAGTGCGTCGGACAGCAGTTGGCCCGCATCGAACTCCAGGTGGTCTTCAGCACGTTGTTCCGCCGCGTTCCCACCCTGCGGCTGGCGGCCGGTCTGGACGAGCTGACGTTCAAGGAGGACTCGCAGGCCTACGGCATCTACGAGCTCCCCGTCGCCTGGTGACCGCCGATCCCGCACGGCACGTACGACAGACCCGAGAAGAGGGAGGCCCGTCATGACCGACGGCGGCTTTCGTATGACCCGGCTGTACCACCCCAGCCATCATGTGACCGATCTCCGCGAGGCGGAGGCGTGGTTCGAGCGCGTCTTCGGGCGACCGAGCCGGCCGATGGCCGAGATGATGCGGGGAGCCCCCGTCAGTGAGGGCTATCCAACCGACTACTCGACGTTCACACCGATCAACGACGTCCTCTTCGACACGATCGATCCGAAGCGCTACGTCCTCGACGGCGTCCAGCGCTACGCCTCGGTCGACCAGCCGCATCTGAAGGGGTTCGGCTGGTACGTCGACGGGATCGGCGACGCCTATCGCGCGCTGAAGGCACTTGGCATCGGCATGGTCGGTCAACTCGACCAGGTCGCCGAGGGAGATGAGCCCCCGACCGCGCCCAACTCACCGATGCCGATCTTCTTCACGGTTCCGGAGGACGCGGGCCTGCGCTACGAGTTCCTGCCGCAGATCCCCTTCCCGCTGGACCACCGGCTGGCCCCGGACTGGGAGTTGCCGCCGGTGTCCAAGGACGATCCGCTCGGCATCGAGCGCTGCTCGCACCACACCGTGCTGACCGACCGCGTCGACCGGGCCCTGCGGGTGATGGTCGACGGCCTGGGCGGGACGGTCGTCCACACGGGACGCAACGAGGTGCTGGGCGCGCGGAGCACCTATGTCCACCTGGCCGACGCGGTCTTCGAGTACGCGGTGCCCGACGAGGGCACACCGGCGCACGCCGACTGGGCCACTGGCGCGCCCAACGACACGTATCACTCGATCACTTGGAAGGTCGCCGACCTCGACCGCGTGGCACGTCACCTCGAAGCGCAGGGCGTGGGAGTGCGCACGCGCACGGACGACATGCTCGTGACCGACGCCGCCACCGCGCTCGGCATTCCCTGGGGTTTCACCACCCGGCTGACGGCCGGCGATCCGCGCAGGGGGTGAGTGAAGTGGCGCTCCCGCCGAGGGACATGGACGAAACCGACGTCGACCTGGTGGTCATAGGTGCCGGGGTCACCGGTATCCATCAGCTCCAACGGGCCCTCGACACCGGGCTGTCCGCGCTGCTGCTGGAGGCCGGCACCGGGGTCGGCGGGGTGTGGCACTGGAACCGGTATCCGGGCGCGCGCCTCGACTCGGAGAGCTACACCTACGGCTATCTGTTCTCGAAGGAGCTGTTCGCGGGCTGGGAGTGGCGCGAACGGTTCGCCGGGCAGCCGGAGAACGAGCGCTACTTCGACTACGCCGTCGACACGTTGGGCCTGCGCGGCCACATCCGGTTCGGGGCCCGGGTCAACTCCGCGGCGTACGACGAGACTTCGGCCACCTGGCTGGTGCGGGCCGACGACGGTACCGAGGTGCGGGCGCGGTTCGTGGTCGCGGCCACGGGCGTGCTGTCGGTGCCGGTCTTCCCCGACGTGCCGGGTCGCGAGGACTTCGCGGGCGTGGCTCATCACACGGGCCTGTGGCCCGACACCCCGGTCGACTTCACGGGCAAGCGGGTCGCGGTGGTCGGCACCGGGTCGAGCGGCGTCCAGGTGATCCCCGCCATCGTCGCGGACGTAGCGTCCCTGACGGTGTATCAGCGTTCGCCGAACTGGTGCACCCCGCTCAACAACGCGCCGATCACCCCCGACCAGCAGGCCCGACTCACGGCCGGTTTCGAGGAGTTGCGCGAGACCCTGCACGCCTCGACGAGCGGGTTCCTGCACGAGCCGCGCGACCGTACGGCCTTCGAGGACTCCAAGGACGAACGCTGGGCGGTCCACGAGCAGATGTGGAACAGCCCGGGGTTCGCCAAGGTGATCAGTCACTACGCCGACATGCTCACGGACAAGGCGGCCAACGACGACTGGTGCCTCTTCATGGCCGAGAAGATCCGCGACCTCGTCAAGGATCCGGCGACGGCCGAGCGGCTCATCCCCACCGACCACGGCTGGGCCGGGAAGCGCCCGCCGTTCGTGACCGGCTACTTCGAGGCCTACAACGATCCGAAGGTGAGCCTCGTCGACCTCCGGGAGAACCCCTTCGTGCGGGTCACGGAGAACGGGATCGAAACGACCGACGGGGCGCGGGAGTTCGACGTCATCGTCTGGGCGTCGGGGTTCGACTTCGGCACCGGCGCGCTGAACCGGATGGGCGTGCGTGGTCGCGGCGGGCTGGCCCTGGAGGAGTACTGGGCCGACGGGCCGCGCACCTTCATGGGGCTCATGAGCCACGGCTTCCCGAACTTCTTCTTTCCCGGTGGCCCGCACGGCGCGGCCGGCAACAACCCGCGGTACGCCGAGGACCAGGTCGACTTCATCACTGACGCGGTCACGTATCTGCGCGAGCACGGTCACCGGGCGATCGAGGTTCCCGCCGACACGGAAGCGGGCTGGAACGCCATGGTCGAGGAACTCGCCGTGCATTCGCCCTTCGGTGAGCACAGCTATTTCTACGGTTCCAACATCGCCGGGAAGCCCCGGAGGTTCCTGCTGAATCCAGGCGGCCGCCCGAAGCTGCGCGAGTTCATGGGCGAGGTCCTCCAGTCGAAATACTCGCGCTTCCTTTCCTGATACTCGCGCTTCCTTTCCTGAACCGGAAGGCATGGTTATGCCACAACACCTATTCGACGACCGCGTCGCGGTGGTCACCGGCGCCGGACGCGGAATCGGGCGGGCCTATGCCCTGCTGCTCGGCGAGTTGGGCGCGAAGGTCGTCGTGAACGACCTGGGCGGTTCGATGGAGGGCTTCGGTTCCGACACCGGTCCGGCCGAGTCCGTCGCCGCGGAGATCAACGACGCCGGCGGTACGGCGATCGCCGACACGAGCGACATCTCTACGGCCGAGGGTGGTCGACGGGCCGTAGAAGCCGCCGTCGAGGCCTTCGGGCGGATCGACGTCGTCGTCAACAACGCCGGCAACGTACGGTTCGCCGGTCTGCCGGACATCGACGCGGCGAACATCGAGAGCCACCTCGCGGTGCACGTCCTCGGCGCCTTCCACACCACGCGTGCCGCCTGGCCGCACATGCTGGAGCGGAACTACGGCCGGGTCGTCCTCACCGGCTCGATCGGCATGTTCGGGCTCCCGGACAACCTCGGGTACGCCACCGCCAAGGCGGCCGTGATCGGAATGGCCCGCAGCATGACGGCCTCGGCCGGCGGCCATGACATCAAGGTCAACGTGATCGCCCCCAACGCGATGACGAGGATGGGCGGCGGTCCTTCCGAGGGCATGGACGCGCTGCGGGAGCAGGGCCACCCGGGCGGCAACGTGATGGATCCCGCGCTGGTGGCGCCCATGGTGGCGTATCTCGCCCACGAGGTGTGCGACGTGAGCGGGGAGGTGTTCCTCGCCGGCGGCGGACGGTTCGCGCATCTCTTCGTCGGCGTCACCGAGGGCTGGCTGCCCGCCGATCCGCTCAAGGTCACGATCGAGGACATCGCCGGGAATCTGGACCGGATCAAGGACCACTCCGGATATCACGTGCCCGGCGATCTCATGGAATGCGTCAGCCGTTACATGGCACATCGGCAAGGAGAAGAGGGAGAAGCGTGAGCGCAGAGAAGGTCTGGCCTCATCACGAACTCGGCAAGAAGCTCAACAACTGGGGTCGTTGGGGGGACGACGACGAGATCGGCACCCTGAACTTCGTGACCCCGCAGAAGCGTGTCGAGGCCGCTCAACTGGTCCGCACCGGCAAGGCGTTCGACCTGGGCATGGCGTTCGACAGCGAAGGGCCTTTCAAGTCGGGAGGGTTCCGCAACAACCCGATCCATGTCATGACGCTGCTTCCGTCGGACACGGCGTTCGCCCAGGACGGTCTGATCTCCGCCGACGACATGATCGTCACCGGGTTGCAGGCCGCCACCCAGTGGGACGGTCTCGCGCACGCGGGCTACGGCGGTGCCTTCTACAACAACGTGCCGGCCGCCGCGGTCAACAACTTCCAGGGTGCCAGCCGCAATTCGTTCCACAAGGCCGTCGACCGGCTGATCTCCCGGGGTGTTCTGCTCGACATCGCGCGGCTGAAGGGCGTGGACCGGCTGGAGGACTCGTACGAGATAACGGAGGCCGACCTGGTGGCCGCGGAGGAACGCCAGGGCGTGCGGGTCGAGTCCGGTGACATCGTGCTGCTGCGCACCGGCTCCTACCAGTGGTTCCTGGAGGGCGACCGCGAGCACTTCCTCGGCAACGCCCCCGGGCCCTGCCTGGACACCTGCAACTGGCTGTACGAGCGCGAGGTCGCGGCGCTCGCGATGGACAACCACTCGGGCGAGGTGTGGCCGAGTCCCGTCAAGGGCGCGACGATCCCGTTCCACCAGGTGGTGATCCGGGACATGGGCCTCACCCTCGGCGAGATGTTCAACTTCGAGGAACTGGCGGCGGACTGCGAGGAGGACGGCGTGTGGGAGAGCCTGTTCTGCGCCCCGGGGCTGAAGGTGACGGGTTCCGTCGGCTCCCCCATCACTCCGATCGCCCTCAAGTAGGCCCGGCCGTGCCGGAGTTCGCCGAGGTGAACGCGGGCGTGCGGGCGACGATCGCCGCGCACGCCCAGGCGCAGGACCAGGGCCGTACCGCGGACATGGTCGCGCTGTATGTGCCGGACGCCGTGGTCGAGATACCCGGTTTCCCGCCGCTGGAGGGTGCCGACGCCATCCGGGAGGCGTTCTCCCAGCCGGGGTGGCGACCTGATCCGAGCAGGCCCCAACGTCACATGGTCGGCAACACGCTCCTGACGGAGTGGGACGACCGCACGGCTAAGGCGACCAGCGATGTCGTGATGCTCGTCCACGACGGTTCCGCCTGGTCCGTCGCCGTCGTGGCGCGCTATCACGACACGTTCGAGGAGTCGGCGGGGCGCTGGTTGCTGCGCCGCCGGGTGGACGAGTACGTCGGCGATCCACCCTGACCTGAGGGACCTGAGGGAATGGCAGCAGGCCGGCGCGACCGCGTTCCCAGCGG
>Ga0307510_10004068_pt1 | contig 17157 bp, 9 predicted proteins | sample 12_EM_MG_FD_207224 | JGI IMG/M metagenome (GOLD analysis project Ga0307510, IMG submission 207224) | Populus trichocarpa ectomycorrhiza microbial communities from riparian zone in the Pacific Northwest, United States - 12_EM | ecosystem: Host-associated > Plants > Roots > Unclassified | place...
TTTAACCTTACAATGGAAACAGAATAATAATTAGTTTAATTCACAAACAGACAAATATTATCATAATTTAATTAAAAAGCATCTTAAAACGATGACTTGTTTATTTTTATATTTCAAGAATATTTTTGAAAAATTTTAAAAAATAATTACAACCACACTAAAAAAAAAATCACAACTAACATAGGTGGAAAACAACACCCAGTAAAAAAAGGCCAAGCAATCTACATTATTTTAATTTTTTTCTTTAATAAATTTTAACGTGTCTTCAAATAAACTCTCATGTATCGAAATTATTTTTTTTTTTATTATTTGATGGAAAAACATATTTTAAAGTTAGTTTGTGAGTTAATGGAATCCAAGTTTAATTTCTTAAAAAAAACTTAAAGATACTCTTTCACTGAGAAGTGGTGTATTAAAAGAATTACGATATGAAGATGGAATCTATAATATCAAATAATAAAGCAAATTTTCAATTTAAATTTAAAAATAAAATAATAAGATAAAATGCAAATTTACCCCGTATTCAAATCTCAACCGATAATTAATTTATACAATGAAATTGTTATGATATTTAGAAAAAGTTTTCAAGATAGAAAAATAAAAATATAATAATAAAGATCCCTTTATTCCCTTTCATTTTAAAATAATCAAAATTTATTTTCTCAAGAACATATTTAATTTATGTTTTTTTATTATCCGGGTTTAGATTGATCCATGACTGGTCTAGAGTATGTTTTTTCCAAACTAAAGGTCTATAGACTTGGAATAATGATTATTTTTTAAGTATTGTTTTTAAATTTATTTTTAATATTAATACATCAAAATTATTTAAAAATGCTAAAATACAATTTAAAATAAAAAAATTAAATTTTTATAAAAATACTTTTCAACAGCGCGAGACCCAAAGAGTTCCTTATAATTATTTAAATTCAAACATTTCAAAAACAGAGAAAAAAAATGGGAAAATGAATTCAAGACGGCATGCAGTTTTGTGTTTTAAATGGTCAAACAAGAAATTTGATTCCACCAAATTTTCAGAAGATGGTCCACTTAATACGTGATTATTGATTTAAATATAGATAAATGGTGCAAGAGGTCCCATAATTGTCATCATCTTATATATTACACTCAGAGCACATATTTAAAAAATAATAAAAAAGATTTCGTCACATCTTATTCCGCAATTATTAATAACAGAGATCGAGATTACAAATCAGAATACTTCTTGTCATTATTAGCTACATTAAATAGTCTATTAATTAATTAATTAATTAATTAATTGGACAGAAGAAATCACTCATAAAATGGCAAGAATTAAAGCGTTGCAATTCATGCTGCTGTCGGTGGCTACTGTCAATAATAGATTATTACTTTCATTTGTTAACCGACAAGCATTAATTAATTTATTTATTTTTGATAATATAATTAACCAAGGGTACCATAAAATATAATCATGCACTTCAGTAGGCAAAGCCTTGAAGCTTCAACAACTAACGAAGACTTAGAAAGCGTTTGGAAATGCGGTTTAACCCGCATTCTTAAAAAATTTGAATTTTTTTTTTTAAAATTTAATATGGTTTGTACGTTTTGGATCGTTTTGATGTGCTGATGTCAAAAATAATTTTTAAAAAATAAAAAAACATCATTGACATGTATTTTAGCACGAAAAATTATTTGAAAAGCACCTGCAACCACACTGCCAAACACGCAATTACTGGGTTCCATCAGGCAGGCCATTCATCGTAGACACAGTAGCTAGGGTGTAAAAATGTTTTCTTAAAAATTATTTTTTTATTTTTAAAAAATTAATCTTCAACATAAATACATCAAAACAATTCAAAAACATCAAATAATTTAATTTATTTAAAACATACTCTTGAAACGTAAAAGACAAACAAGGTTTCTGTACGAGATTTAATTTTCTATGATTTCCTCTATGTACAAATATTGTTTCTTGATTGGTTACTACTTCAGCAAACTTCGTCGTTTTCTTTATTTGGGGGAATATTCCTTTTGATTGCTTTTTGGGCAATGAAAAAGATATGATCATTCGAAGAAATTAAGAAGAAGAAAAAACTGTGTTCTCTTACTCTTGTAGTCTATTTCTTTACTCAGTTTGCTTTGTTATCTTAATTTGCGTTCTCATAGATCGATCAATCAATTTTATTTTAGCATTAATTTTACTATATATGATATGGTAAACTAAAATATTTAGTATGATCGATCGGATGAATTGTGACAAAGCAATCATATATGTTTATATTATTAAAATGAGTTTTTATTAATTTTAAAATATTTCTCTAATGTTTTCGTGTATATATATATGAAGATAAACCAATTAAAATTGAGAAGTATTTACTAGGTAAGATCGAGAGCATGGAGGAACGTCATATTCATTACAAAAGGAGACCTGACTTCCACAGAATCTCTCACTAAGCACACCGGGGAAAAAGAAAAGGAAAAAAGAGGATGGCTATAATATATAATTTATTTCAAGAAGATGTAATCATGCACCTGAAATCCTAAATTAGCCAGACAAAATGTCGCAATACGTACAGCAATTTATTACAACATTTATTCAAGCCAACAGCGAGTCCACAAAGGAGTCCAATAATTGAGCATGATTCTCTGAATTCAAGAGCTGCTGATATTCCCCAAACATTTCTTCTAGGATGTTATCAATATTGGACGGTGAGTGATTTTGGCCTGAGAGATCATCATGGACAAGATCGTCAATACAGCGATTGGAAGCCCAAGCCAGATCCCCATTGATATTCTTATCAACTTCAAGATCAGAGATGAACCAATTGTCATCGTGATCACCAACTCCTCCTGCATGACTAGATGACCCAGCCATGCTATTATTAGTCCTGATATTCACTGAGGATGGAGAAACCCTTATTGCCTTCGGGGCATGAATCTTGGTCCTTGTAGCAGTGTCCTCATCGTCCTTCCTCTGCTTCTTTTTGTTGTTGAGCTTGGAGACATTTCTCTTTCGGTCAGCTGATTCCTTCATGCATTTTGACCCGTTCTTATTGCTTCTAACCTGGAGTCTCTTGCTGAGATGGGAGTTCCAGTAGTTCTTGATTTCATTGTCAGTTCGGCCTGGCAACCTTCCAGCAATGAGAGACCAACGATTGCCTAGAAGGGAATGTAGTCGGATGATCAGGTCATCCTCTTCAGGGGTAATGTTCCCTCTCTTAATATCTGGCCGAAGATAGTTAAGCCATCTCAGCCTACAACTCTTGCCACATCTAAGCAGCCCTTCATGAACACAAAAACCAACAAATTAACTCGATCAGTTTAGTTATCTCAATTTCTTTCAAGCAGAATTTCTCTAATTGATCATTGGATGTCCATAATTATTAAGAGTTTAACCTAGTTGGGGAATTAAGATCCAGAGAATTACTTCAGTACTTACCAGCTTTGTTTGGCAAGGATCTCCAGTGGCCTTCACCGTGTTTCTGAATATAGTTAACGAGGAGTGCGTCTTCTCTAGTAGTCCATGGACCTCTATGCAAACCAACCTTAGAGCAACATGGTGCTCTTCCCATTTCCCCCCCAAGTATTTTAATAGTACGACTGCACACTCAGCTAAGGGAGAGTCATGGTAATAAGGGAGCGCAATCAAGATCCTTCAAATTAATTTGTGTTTCCTTCAATTCTATTTGTGCTCTTACGCATTTATATATATGTTGTGAGAATCGTTAAGCCACTTGCTCTATTTTTATCTCCTAGCTAGGAAGACAGATAGCAAGTGGAGTATATTAATTATTCTGCCAAAGTAATCACAGGCGGCTTATTGAATAGGCTAATGACCTGAACAACCATTCTAATGCATTATCATCTGCCCTTCAAGCTCTGGTTCATCATCTTAAAAGTGTGGCTGGTCATATAGTTAGTTATTGAGAGGGACAATGGTCCCCCCAAAGTTGGAAGCACAGGTGAATCTTATATTTCTGTTTTGTTTTTTTTTTTTTTTCTTGACAGTGTTGTAAAATAATTAAGGTGTAAATACATGTGAAGAGGGAGGTCTTCCTTTAGAGTGGTCCTTATAGAAAATTTAACAAGTACCCCGAACTAGCATGAAATTCACTTGAATGAAAATTTAGCAAATAAAACATTCAATGATTTCATGATATGCAGGTCAAATTAGCAATGAAAATTTTATAGAAGTTCCTCTTCTTGTCATGTATTTAAAAAGGCTTTTTGTTTATCAAATTTTCAAAACTCCTCCATCTAAGAACGATTTCCTTTGAATATACATGCCGAAAATCCAGAATGTTTTAAGAATGAGGTTTTATTGTGTTTGACCAATGAGTAATCATATATTCATATCAATATTCCATTATTCAAAGCTTAAGAAGTGGATGATTGGTGATAGAAGGTCTAATACCTGCAAAACAATCTTTTTTAGTGGGGTTTATAAACCATCAGAGAATAAAATAAGTAACTTTTAAGAAAGAGATTGCAATAAATGATAGAATGAGCATTAAATTTCAAGAACAAGAGTGCTTGCTCTTATTTTAGTGTGATAAATGCTCTGGGATATAAAAGTATTAGTGTCTAGAGAATAAAAATTATAAATTATTTACTTGAGTGGTTCAAATGGTATTTTATGCCTAATTAGGCTTGGTGATAGGAGGCCTAATACCTGCAAAACAATCTTTTTTAGTGGGGTTTATAAACCATCAGAGGATAAAATAAGTAACTTTTAAGAAAGAGATTACAATAAATGATAGAATGAGCATTAAATTTCAAGAACAAGAGTGCTTGCTCTTATTTTAGTGTGACAAATGCTCTGGGATATAAAAGTATTAGTGTCTAGAGAAAAAAAATTATAAATTATTTACTTGAGTGGTTCAAATGGTATTTTATGCCTAATTAGGCTTGGAACATAGCAGCTTGCCAGTTCCATGCCTAATTAGGCTTGGAACACAGACAAGCTTAAGATCGATGGGTTGAGAAGGTCGTCAAACACATGCCTAATTAAGCCATTGCCCAAAGGCTTTGGATTTGACTGGCAAGCTCAACACGGTGCCATTGCCCAAAAGTGCTGAGTTTGGTAGCTTGCTAGACTCGTATCCTATTAGGCTCGGCGCACAACCAGAACCAGAGGCTTAAGGTCTAGCAGCTAGCAGAATCCATGTCTGTTTGAGATCGGCACGTATTTGAGTCCAAGGGCATTGTCTCTAGCAGCGTGCAAGACCCATATCCAATTGGGCTTGGTATGGAGCCAAATTCAAGGTTGATGGGTTGAGAAGGTCACCAGACCCATGTCTAATTAGGCTCGATGCGTAGCCAAGCCCTTGGTAACTGGGTCATGAAGTTCATCATACCCATACCTATTTGGGCTCAGCTCAGTGCCAATGCCCGAGGTTGTTAGGTATGAAAACTCGCCAGACCCACGCCTTATTAGGTTTAGTGTGTACCCGGGCATAGAGGCTAGCAACTCACCAGACCTATGCCCACTTGGGCTTGGCTCGTAGGTGGTTCATGGAGTATATATAACCCTTGAACTATGTCGTTTTGCTGGAGTGGAGCTGGAGAGTCATTTCTTTCTAATAGCATTAATGAGGAATAAATATTTCTTATACAATATTAATAAGGTATAAATATCACTTAAAAAATATTAATGAGATGAAAATATAGTAGGTTATTGGGAGATATTTTATACATATATAGGTGTAAAAAGATGAATATCTCTAAACCTTTAACTCTTTGTGTTTGACACTTAGTCGAGCCCAAGGGCATAAGGTCTGGCCACCAAACCCATGCCCAATTAGATTTGGCACGTAGTCAAGCCCAAGAGTGTAGGGTCTAGCAGCTGGCCAGACCAATACCCACTTGGGCTCGGTATAGTGTCTGTCAAAGAACAATCTCAACCCAATAGCTTAAGCTATTAGGTGAGGTCCCAAAATATGATTTATATTATTTTCTAACATACCCTTCAAGTGACAGCCCTTTGGAGTTAAAACTTGCACAAACCTATATTACATTGTGCTTAATTTTTATCAAATAAATAGAGATAATGAGATTCGAATTCATGATCGCTTGGTCATCAAGGCTCTAATACCATGTCAAAGAACCATCTCTACGTACCCAATAGCTTAAGCTATTAGGTGAGGTCTTAAGATATGATTTATATTATTCTCTAACAGTGCCAAACCCAAGGGTTGTGGGTCTAGCCTTGCTAGTCTCATGTCTATTTAAGCTTAACTTATAGCTAAGTCTAAGGGCATTGTGTCTAGCAACATGCCAGACCCGTGTCCGTCTGGTATTGGCACACAGCCAAGCCTAGGATGCTGGGTCTGACAGCATGCCATATATATACATGTATGGGCTCAACTCATTGTCATGCCCAAGGGCATTGGGCCTTAAAGCTAGCTAAATCCATATCATCTAAGCCTGACATTATATCAAACCTAGGGATGTTGGGTATGAACGTAAGCCCTACCAACCTGTCAATGAGTTATCACCTTACCTTTGGATATTCTAAACAAGAACTTAGGCTTAAAATTTATTTTTCATAATAACAAAAAATGTTGACCCATCACATGCATAAGTAGATTAATTTCTAATCAAGTTGATGTATATTAATTCTTTGAACTCTCAATAAAAAATAACTAGCTCTGTCACTACCTTCTTGCAATCGCCCACTAAAGCATGATTATAACGCATAATTGATTAGAAAAAAAAATAATTATTATTATACTGAATACTAGGCATATATGTCCTACGAGCTAAAGAAAACTAAAAAAGACTAAAAATAGTGTGCAACAAATAAAAAATGTTAAATAGCATAAATTGATTTTTCTAGGAAGAAACTAGATTCTGGTTATTTTTGGTTATTAGCAACTTTTTAAAAATAAATTGGCGGAATAGCACATCTAAAAAAAAATTAACGAAATAACACTGTTTGTATGTGTCATGCTTAGGAAAGTTGACATTTATAACTTCATGAATATTTTTTAGTCAAACTATGTTTTTATCGGTTGTTCAAGTTTTTTTTTATATATGTAAAGTTAGCTGGATTACATTAGATCAACCTTCACACTATTTAAATTTTTTTTCTACTAGAAAACATGTTAGTAATACTTGAATATTTTTTTTATATTAAAAAATAATAATTTAACCAACAAAATAGTGCGGGGAAATAATCAAGTGTCAAACTAAAAGCATATCATCCAACCTATATTAAGATTTTTTTTAAAATAAAATTATCTCTCATGGTCTGGTTAATTAGTTTGAGATTTGAACGTTGGAGATCAAGTAATATAACCTCTACGGCCACCCCTTCAACGTGTGCTAAATATTGAATATTAAGGCAGCGTGATAAGAAAAAATATTGTAGTCTATAATTTATATAGAAAAATTAACTAACCTCCTAATTATTCTCAAAGGTCATGATATATAATAAAATCTCGTTTATTCACATATTTAGAGTCCATTCAATGCACTTGCTATATTGCAGCGAATTTAGTTGAGCACGTGCTCTTAAGAATTTTCTGGGCGTCTTTTCTATCCTTTTCAAGCTTGTAGGGCATCCCTTGCCTAGTTGGCAATATTAGGTAATAGGTAATTTTGTCCCAGTCTTACATTGTGGAAATTTCTGACATTACTCTATTAATTTACTTGCTCTGAACTTCAGCCTATACTATACGAAGTTTTATTTTTTCTAGCTGTACAGACCCAAAATGGTTGACCCCAGCTAACATTGTGATAAATGCATGAATAAGAAATAATGGACTGCGAAGGGCAGATAAATATATGAGAGAGTTTTTTCAGCTTATTGTCACTTACCACCTCACACTCAGTGTCAGTGAAACACACACACACACACACCTCTTGATCAGGAGACCTAAATGCAGCAACTAGTGGTTAAATATATATATTTATACTAAAAATACAACACCCTCTAGATTTCTTCTCGTAATTAATTTGGTTCCTGAATTCAAGAAAAAAAATCTAAGAAAGTTCCTAGTCTTGTGGATTTAAAAGGGAAGCATAATTCGTGGAATCTTTTATTTTCTTGCTTGTTAGCATGTCTCTCTCCTTTTGTTGGGTGTAATCAAGTGAGTTGAAATGGGAAGAGCTCCATGTTGCTCTAAAGTTGGTTTGCAAAGAGGTCCATGGACTACTAGAGAAGACACGCTGCTCATTAACTATATCCAGGCGCATGGTGAAGGTCATTGGAGATCTTTGCCTAAGAAAGCTGGTAAGTTAAGTACTTTTCTCTTTCTTATACAGTTACGTTCTGATTTAGTGCGTGATGGGCAAATCTCACCCGCACACGTGTGGACGACTAGACTGTTTGAAAGTCGAGTTTCTGATTTTGTTGTTTGCATTTTCGTATGAATTAATGAAGGGCTACTTAGATGTGGCAAGAGTTGCAGGCTAAGATGGATGAACTACCTTCGGCCCGATATCAAGAGAGGGAACATCACTCCTGATGAGGATGACCTGATCATTCGGCTGCATTCTCTTCTCGGCAACCGTTGGTCTCTCATTGCAGGAAGGTTGCCAGGCCGGACTGACAATGAAATCAAGAACTATTGGAACTCTCACCTCAGCAAAAGAGTCAAGAACAACACAGCAGGAAACAAGTCCAAATGCATGGGGCAACCAGCTGGAAAGAGAAGTGGCGCCAAGTCCAACAAAAAAAGTAAAAGGAATCAAAGGGAGCTGGACAGTGAAGCCATCTGTAGTGAAAATGGAGAGACTGCTATCAAGATAAAGATTCACCTCCCAAAGGCAACAAGGGTTTCTCCATCCTCTGTTGCAAAGAATATCAACGTTAATATTCAAAGCATGATTGGGTCATCATCTAGACATGCAAAGATTGGTGATAATGCTAATTGGGGCATCTCTGATCTTGAAGTTGTTAGCAATGATGGAGAGGCATGGGCTTTCAATAGTGAAGAATTTGATGGTCTTGTTTATGACCATGATTCCTCGTGTCCAAATTCTTTACCCAATGATATTATGCTAGATGATATCTTTGAGGAATACCAGGAACTCCTCAAGCCAGATGATCATGGTCAATTGGATTCCTTGGTGGATTCTCTTATTGCTTGATTATTGATGTAATAAAAGGATGTGCACTACTGCACACGCCTACCAGCTCCATTCATGATCTGCTACCCCTTTTCACTCTCTATCTTTTTTAAACGAGTTGTCTTGCACACGGCAAAGCATGGCGCACTAAAGGTTATCTATCAACGATATTGACAATTTTAATTTGTGATGTCTTTACTATAAAGATTTTCATTTTTTTTCTTACGAAAGACAGGAGGCCACTTGTTTTTGTCAGAACTTTTGGGGAAACAAAAAGATATATAAAAAAACAAACTTTAATCAAATGTAAACAAAATATGACACGAGAATATAAATATTGCACTCTAACTAGCGTGGCCTCGCTATATAATAAGACTTCTTAGGTTTAACTTTGGTCTCTTGTTTCTATTCACAAATTTACATCACATGGTTAATATTCTTCTTGGTCTTGTTCTAGATCTTCACAAACTAATTTCTAATGCCATCACATGCATGCTTTCTTTTTGAAGTAAAAAATTGTAATAAAATAACTAAATATTGTCACAAAGTCAATTAACTAAGGCGTTCAGCAAATGAAAAGGGGTTTGTTATTGATTCTCGCTAACTAGAAATTTAAATTTGTTGTCTCTTATGATAAGTACAGGTTGAATTTAGATTGGACTTTGGCTAAAGATCGTCGATAAGTGGGACCAATTGTTTCTCTATCTCATGCAAGCAAGGCGAGTCAAGCCCTAATTAATTTTGCTATTTGAATTTTAGTTTAGCTTGTGCTCTAATTTGGACCTAAAATTCAAAGTAGGTTTCTGCATGATTGACATTTCAAACCTAACTTGGATTACAAACAAATCAAGCCGGGCCAAGGTTAGGCACGTTCCAGTGTTGTTTGGCATTTCCCATTTGAATGAGCTCAACTTCAACTGGCTGGAGTTGATTAAAAAATAAAAAATTGCAAGCTGTTGCCAGAGTTTTCTTCCAGGCCAGAACAAGATCTTGAAGAGCACAAGCTTAATACAATTAAGGATTACAGTCCAAGTTGCTAAACCACAAAAACCGTGGTATATCTATCTATTGTTCTACAGAGTTTGGAAAGGGAGAGGAGAGGTTTCTCTTATTGCAATTTTCAACCTCATGAAATTAATTTCTTCTCATTTCAAGTCAAAACGGCTACAACACAGGCTTCTTGTCAGGAGCACTACCATTTATCCCAGCCTTCGAGAGGATGAGGTAAATAAAATCTCAGCATCTAATGGTGGCATGTATTCAACGTTCAAGAACGAATACAAAGAAAATGCACAGGTCATTTCGCTTTAAGATGGCGACAAGTCACCCCAGTGGGATCTTCGTGCCTGATGATGCAGTGCAGGTCCATGTCCCAGGAGGGAGAGGAGGTAGCTGCTTTGTGGCTTGTGAAATGGAATTGGGGGGGTTTTAGGATATTTAGGCGTTTTGTGATAAAGGGATCGACTTGGCCCAAACTATACTGGGGCTCTATTGGGCCGAATTGAAGGGAAATATTGAGCCTCGATATATTTTGGACTTTTAAAGGTTAATATCTCAATTCTTGCTTTGTGAATAGAGCAATTGTTCATAATTCTTAAAATATTTACCACTCAATTATAAGCGTAAATAATTTATTCTTGAAATATAATATTAATTTTCTAAAGAAGATCTTTGAAAATCACCCATCATTTATTAGGTGCAACCCATTTGAAGGACATTAATTGGACGATGAGTGAGTGATAATAGAATTTTATTTATTTTCTATGAATAGGAGGTTGTATTATTATTATTATAAAAAAAAATTATGACTAAATCATTATAATCACATTCATAAAACATTATTCATTATATTAGTGTTTTGTATTTTTTTTAGGTTATTTTTAGTTTAACCCTTCAAACCACCCAATTTTTAATTTTGTAATTTAGTTTTTTTTTATGTTCATCGTTATTTTAGAAATTGTACTTTGTATTTTTTTTAATTATTTTTATTGAGTTATAAATTCGTCTTATGAATTTAGTTTTGTTTTTCAATTTCAACTTTTAATATTAGATATGTAGGAAGTGGAGCTTCATAAACCTTTTTTATTTGTTTTCTATGAATTTATCTCAATCTCGGGTTTACTCAAATTATTTTTTTGGTCGTTTTTTTTAATTGAATTTTTTTTCGATTTCATCTTTCAACATTAGATTAACTGAAAATTGAGCTTCTTATTCCTTTAGAGATTTAGAGGGCTTAGTTGTATCTTAAAGGTGTTGTCTATGTATGAGACAAATAAATGCCTTAAAAACAATGTTTTCACAATTCTAAGCCAATTTATTTTACTCTTTATTTGTTTCCATTTCCAAGTAGCTTACCAACACAATATATATCATATTTTTTAATGTTAAAAAAATTGATCTGACACATGCCAATAATCTAATGGTAACTAAAATGTATCATATTTTGAAATTATGATTAAAATATTTTATTAGAAAAGATGTTATCAATACTTGGAAAATATTTTTTATTTTTAAAAAATTGATCCGACCCACAACGTAAACTAATGATCTAGTGGTTACTAAAACGTGATTAGATTTTGAAACAAGGATATCTAAGGATAAAAGGTGATGATTTGATTTAGAGGTAATTAGATAGATGGCTTATGCTATGCAGTAGGCCAAGTCAAATTTTTCCTAACATAAAAAAGAATGCTTAAATGATGATAGTGTTTTTAAAAGAGCAAGAAAAATCAAGGATTTGGATCATTAATTTGAATGGGTTCAATAAACTCGATTAATTTAATAGTATGATTATAAAAAAAGCCAATGATAATAATAAAAAAATTGACAATGACATAAAAATGAGTGTTTATCATTACTATTATAAAAAGATATTCTCTAAATATTCTTAAAAGATCTTAATAATCCTATTTAATAACATGTTTTTTTTAATAAGAACAGGATAACCTTATAAGGAGAAAATGGAAAAAAATTAAGCTCAATTACCAAAAAATCAAATGTTGAAGAGCAAATTAAATTTTTTTTAAAATCTGACTCGAATCAATATATCAAATTCATGTCTTAGTCATGAGACTAAGATAACTTCATGCAAAAGAAAATGAATAAAACATTGGAGGTCAATTTTTAGGCAAACTAAATGATGCTGGGAAAAAATGAACTAAAAAAAAGCGTGAAACTCCCAAATTAACTCGGGTTAACTATACTAATCCAGAAAAGAAAAAAAAATCACGAAACTCAAGTCCAATAACCTAATATCGAATGATAAAATTGAAAAAAAAATCAATTTTAAAAAAGAACCTAAGAAAATACCGAAGTCAAATCGGGTTAATCTCTGAAACCTATTATCTGGGTCATGAGACTAAAATTACCCCAAAAAAGACAAACATAAAAAGTCACAAAGCAAAACTTAAATAAGACACTTTTAGTTCTTAAATAATATTTTATATCTATTAAAATATTAAATTATCTTTTAGTCAATTTAATTATAATTAAAAATCCATGATGAAAATTTAAAAAAGCCTTTGGACAATAGTTAAATATTTTTTTTTTTAAGGGTAGTTAATAATTTTATTGTGTTTTAAAAAAGTGAAAATTCAAAACAGCACCTAGCTGCTAATTAAATAAATTTTTTTATAGATAGTTTAGTCATTTTATTATTCATTAAAAATATGACAAGAATGTTATGAATCTAACCAACCGAATAATAACTAATAAATCCCGGAAAAAAATTCATATTACTCTCCATAATAATTTCATTGATTTTTCATTTTAGAAAGCAAAAGCTTCATTAAACCATTTCAATCTAAATTGTTTAGTGTTTGCGTTCACAATGAAACAACTAGATTTTTAGGTTTTTGTTAATAATTCTTCTTATGTAAAACATGAAGCCACAATATATATAGAAATGTAAATGGATGAAGAAGTAAGGAAGTTTCATGGACATTTCACGTCACCACTTGTACTTAGTCAAACTCCATGTTGGAGGGAGGCATTTTCCTTCATATGCATGAAAGCAACTAAAATTCACTGTATGCCCACATTCTCACCCTCTTCTTCGTTTTCTCAATATCGAAGAGACGCAAATATGTATCGGACAGCCAGGAATTGTCATTTTCAACGCTTACAGTGCATGTGCTAGAGAGGGACATGCAACCCAACGGTGGGCCATGAACAAGTGCACGTCCAAATTCCCAAGAAAATTTTAAAGGTGTTACATTGCAAAGTCATTTTCATGAGATAGAAATATGGCATGTACCATTAGGAAAGGGAATCCCAAGGGGCTGGCACCATGATAAAAGAAACCACCACCCCCCTTCTTCTTCTTTTTTTATTTCTTTTCAGCTCCGATTCTGAGATTGGGACTTAGAGAATTCACTGTCAAATCCCTAGAAGATACTCCTTACCTTCTAATTCAAAAAACAAATCATCTGAAAAGGGAAAGAAACCTTGGCCCCGCATACATGAAATCTTTCAACTTTGAAATGGGTGACTCCATAAAATTCTAGAAGCAAAGGTTTCTTTGATAACTGGTTTCAATGTTTACTGTGACGTGCCATGCATCTTATAAGGCTAGCTAGCTCTCCTCTTATCATGAGCAGACGGTCTTAACTACGTGGCCTGTTTGGTTATCAAAGCCTGGCTTTTCAAGCTGCAAACATTTTGCATGGTTCTATGCCTCTAGATAACATCTTTGTGATCTTCTGTCACACAAGGGAGGATGCTATTTAATGATTTAACAGCAACAAAACGTAAATTTGTTAGCCAGGTTGAGGCAATTAAGTTGAGAGCTGGACGGGAATTAGTAGAGGGATCGAGTCAAAATCCACCTCTGCCCCATTTCCCGTCTAATTACGTAAGAACAAGATTTTAAAGGGCAAGAAGAAGCAAGAATTTATTGGGTTGGACGAAATTACCACCCCTATTTGAATTACAACCCTTACGTGCATTTGTGCTTCTATATTATGTGTTCATCTCTGTGTGAATTGCGATATATATGGTGTCATGAATCAAGTGAAAGCTATATATTCTTTGTGCTCTCAAGTCTCATTTCCTTAAAAAACATTGTTTCCCTCCGACCTCCAATCCCCTGGCGCCTGGTAGTGGGGTCCCATGCATCCACCATCACCTTGAAGATATTCTTCAAAAATGAACCACCACATGGAACAAACCGACCCCATGTTCTTATTGCCCACTTGTTCTTTCTCGTTTTTTCTCTTCTTTAATATCTAGCTTTAATTGAAAAAATATCTGCTCGACCCATATATAATTAATCATTGTATAAGTATACCGGAGCCAATCTAAATATTTAGCATTAATGTTTATGTATATCAAAATTAATTCATTAAAAAACTAGCAAAAAAACGATTCACTACAAAAGTGCTGCCTCTAAGAATCTCATATGCTCTAACTACATAGAATGCATTAAGCAGTATAACGTCCAAGCAATATTATCTATGACATAAATGAAACTAATTAATTAACATACTCTAATTAAGCAGTGTACATTAAGTATTATATTTCTCTAGCTAGCTTTTCTCATCATTTACTCTCTCTCTCTCTCTCTCTCTCTCTCTCTCTCTCTCTCTCTATATATATATATATATATATATATATATATATATTTATTTCTTGGTTCTTCTTCTTCTTCTTCTTCTTCTCTGATCTCCTTCTGTCCCTAATGATCTTGCATTTATTCTTTTCTATTCTTTTATTTGAATTGCTTTTTTGATGTATCATAATCTAATGCACTAGTGAGTGGGTCAAAAACTGCGTTTGACCCTCTAGAAACCATGATTTCTGAGGCAGTCCATAACCGAGCAGCTTCTGTTGAGTTGGATCCCAATTTGGATGTCGAGGCTTCGTTGCAATCCGAAAAGTACTTTCCAGTCACATTTACAAGTGTTGGATGTGTTGCTACATAGCATGTTGTAGCAGCAGCCTACAAATAGCAACCCATTAACAATTTAATTCTTTTCACTCAAAATCTATATATGATGTTCAAACTTGATATGTTCTTTAAGCTCAAACGATATAAATTATATATGTTAGTTACCTGAGGAATAGTTTTCAAGAGCTTGGAAGTCAAGAAAAATGCTATATCTGCGTGTGGAAAAAGGATAACATGTTAAATTCTTTAGAAGGGTAATTTTCTAAAAAGAAACGGAAGTAAGAATTCATGTTATAGTACCTGTGGCCATGCCTTCTCGTTCTCTTGTGAGTCTAGTTCTTACGACTCCTGGATGAACACAATTCACAGTCACGTTGGCCTCCATTTGCTGCATTAATTAATTGGAAAAATGCATACAAGAATCAATTAATCCAAATGCAATACATATATATAAAAAGGAAAGCAACAAATATCACTTTTTTTCTCTGATCAACTTGGAAATTAAAACAGACTATTTAATTAGAATAATAAATGACAACCTTAAGTCTCTGTGCAACCTCCTTGGTGTGCAAGACAATAGCGAGCTTCGAGAGAGCATATGCACGTGTAGGATCGAAATCACTGTATATACATCGCGACACCAAAAAAAAAATCAATAAACTAAAGGTCAACCATGTGTATAGTTTATGAATATTGGATTTCTTATATATATGGAAAATAATAAGTTCATTAATTTTCCGTTCCGGTCATGAATAGTTAATAATTTTATTCAGTACTGCGCTATACCAATTTCATAATTATTTATAGTTAATTTTAGTGGGGGAAATTAGTTTTGTTCTCTTACCATAATTTGTTTCGGGATATTTCACAAAGATATCGGATCATGTCGCCGGAAAACCAGTTGTAAATACTCGATGAAACATTCACTATTCTGCCTTGTAATGAAGTTGTTTTTGCTGTTTCAATCATCTTCTTCAATAACAATTTTGTCAATAAAAAGTGACCTGAAAAGGATTCCATCCAAATTAAAGCCAAAATTTTAGTTCTTGTCATCATTAATATTAATATTAGTTTAGTATATAATTAATAATTACCTAGATAATTAGTAGCAAAGGTCATCTCTATCCCATCTTCAGAGATCGCAGGCTCGAGTGCAAACCGTCCAGCATTATTTCTGATACCAGAATAAAGAAACAAGATTAACCTAAGAAATTAAAAATTAAATATTCGTTCTCTGTCTCATCAACCAAACAAATAAGAAATGTTTATCTTCTTACATGAGGAGGTTGAGAGGCAGGTTCAAGGACTCAAACTCTGAAACAAAGTTCCGAACAGAATTGAGAGAGCTAAGATCAAGTCCCATAACTATGATGTCGGCATCAGGATTCTCCGATAAAATCCTGGCCTTGGCATCTTCTGCCCCTTTCAGGTTCCTAGCAGGCAACACCAGCCTCGCACCTCTCTTCGCCAGCACTCTTGCCGTCTCCGCTCCTATCCCTGATGTGGCACCTAAAAAAATAAGAACAAAAGTCTATTTCAGTATTCTGTACGCAAAATGTTAAGGTTTCAAGCCTCTCTTCTGTGATAAAAAATAATAATAAACTCACCGGTGATAATGGCAGTTATGGAATGCAGATCGCAGCAGTTTTCAGTTACTTGCTCGGCGGTGGACTTAGAGCCATAGCCACTTGCTCCGGCTGAGCCAACGAGGTACTTCAAAGTTTCAAACATTGCTAAAGTTTCTTTCTTTCTTTCTGTTTTTTTCCCCCTTTTCTTTTATCCCTATAGGGTATGGATATAGTGGTTTTTGTTGTGTAGTTCTGTTTCACTCGCCTCTATAACTAACTGATCAAAACGTTAGGTAAGGATGGAATCAAGAAGAAGAAGAAGCAAAGGACGTACTCGCTTTGCTGTGGTTTTGTAGTTGAGAGAGATTGTACTTCCAAAGAAGGGGTTTTTGTTTCTTTGTCAGATTTTGCAGCCTACGCCGCTTTGCATTTACTGAAGAAAGAGATATTGGTGTTATAGGTTGGTGATGTTGTGATAAAGGGAGATAATGAGAGAAGGTTTTTGATTTGTGTTGTGGTCATGGCCTAACCGGATCAAAGCAGATGATTGGAGGGGATTTTATAATGCTTGAGAGAGACGAGGGGAGGACGATTATGTGTTTGCCATTTGATTGATTGAGTGATTGATGGTCTCCATAAATTTTA
>Ga0307510_10004069_pt1 | contig 17156 bp, 16 predicted proteins | sample 12_EM_MG_FD_207224 | JGI IMG/M metagenome (GOLD analysis project Ga0307510, IMG submission 207224) | Populus trichocarpa ectomycorrhiza microbial communities from riparian zone in the Pacific Northwest, United States - 12_EM | ecosystem: Host-associated > Plants > Roots > Unclassified | place...
CTTTGCCTTTTCTTCATTGAAAAATTTCATCTGTGCAATCGTAGGATTGTTTCCTAGTGGAGTGGGTTGCCTATCACTTTCCACTATCTCCCACAAGTCAAAAGCTTTGAGATATGTTTCCATTTTTACAGCCCACACACCATAATTCTGCCCTGTGAACACTAGTGTTTTTGCTGGAAAATTTACAGAATCCATTGCTAAAAAAAACTCACTTAATCTCTCGTGTTTCACTAACAAACCCTTCAAAGCACAAAGCTTTGATTTAACCTTACTATTCTATCGTGTTTTCACTCACAAACCCTTCAAAGATCAGAGAAGCTTTGATACCAATTGTTGTAAAAAATTGATATATAAAGAACAGACTAATGTTTATGAACTGAGAAAAAGAACAAAGAACAAAGAACAAAGACTTTATAGTTGAAAGAACAAGGAGCAGAAAATATCTCAGTTGGTTACTGTCATCCCCAATGTTTTATTTATAGAAGGAAACAAACATTACAGAAAAATGAAACACTAAAGAAACGTACCAGCTATGTTCTCCTTTATCAAAAGAGTTGTATAACAAGCTAGTCTAATCCTAGATAAGCTTAAACAAATGAATTGAAAGAAACATCCTAATCTAGATAATGTTATCAGCTAACAGATAGATAGCAATGCAGTAGATTACTACTAAGGAATCCTGCTCCAGCTTTGGTACCAAACTTCAACACTTTCTTCCATCAGTCCAATGCTATCCTAAAGGCCCACATCTTATAGTTTGAATTGAATTATATACTAAATTCTCCCTCTCTTTTCTTGACAATTCAGGAAAAGCACCAGACTGCCTGATTAGCAGATGTTGAGAAGAAGATACAAGAGTTTTCAGGCTGAAGAAAACCAATGAACCCAAGCTAACTGCAATACAGATGCCAAAAATCACGTGTAGTGATGATACAAATTCATGTTGGGGAATCCGGCTCCCCCATGCGCGGACCGGGGTTGTACTGATATTGCTCATAGGAGGCTTAAAGCACACTGACACAATATTTTAACGTGGTTCAGCAAAACCGCCTACATCCACAGGAGAGGTTCATTTTATTAGATATAGAGATACATGGAAGAAGATTACATCTGCTGCAATGGCAGCAAGGCTGCTGCCATTGCAGCTCTCTCTTTTTTCTCTATTCTCACGTTCTCTCTCTCAACCTTCTCTTCACTCTCACTTTGCTCTCAAATAATTGCCTTTTTTATAGGCATTTTATGGTGAGACAAGATCCACAAAATGAGGCACTAATTATGCTCCACTATCTACCAAATGGGAGTGGGGTATTTGCCACAATAATGGCAATTTCCTAACAATTCACTATTAAGAGAACCGAATTCTGCTGCAGATTAGGAACAAGTATACCTGCCTAAACATGATGAGCAGGCGTAAGTTACCCCACAGAAAGAAAGAAAAAAACACATCATGTTTTGGTGTTCCTGTTTTGGTTTTCAATAAGGGCAAGAACAAGCAGCTGCAGGGCCAGGCCAGGTGTTCGTGCTGTTTGTTACTTTTATAATCTTCCATAAATCTTAGTTGGTATGTTTCATTCTCCCTCTCTCTTTCATCTGTTTGCTTGTTCAAAGGATTCATCTGTATTGGCAACAAGGATCATCTGAAATTGGTTTAAATTTGATTGAAATCCTCTCAATTATCAACAAATCAATAACTTTGTAATGTAGGAATCTGAGGTTTGAACTTGACGAACATTGGAAAAATTTAGACATCATTACACAAGGCATGGCTACAACAACAAGTTTATTTAGAGGAAAGTTTTTGATAGTGATGGATAGAGAGGAAAATAAGTTAGTGCAAGGTGGCAGACTGGGATAAAAGAGACCGTGTGTAGAGTCGCTTTGGCCCAGTTTTCCTTGTTGTATATCGTCAAAATGATTGTTGATCCAGATGCTACCATCATCATAGCCACAGAGAGGAACAGAGATGTGAAGCCCGCCATCAACTTGTAATGTTGATTTCAACAGAACAGACGCTTAAGTTTGTATTGATAAAAAAAAAAAAACTTGCAATTGGACTGCTGTCCATTTCAATGAACACAGCTTGCATCTTGCCATAGATTTCAAAGCTGCTAGCTGCTTGATGCTTTCTTTGGTTGACACTTGCCACCATCTCCCGCCGAATCAACTGCAAATGATTGAACATGTTCTATAAGCATCCAAAGGGGTTCTCAGTTAATGAGTTTAAGAATTGTTTTGAAACTTCTGTAATTTGACATGTCTTTTGAGGACAACAAGGCTAATAGTAATATAGTATTACGCATTGGAGACAGTGGTAGAGCACCATTAGAAGCAGGTAGCCCAACTATTGACGCAATACAGGAGTCTAACAACGAAGTTTTTCTTAGTGAACAAACAGAACTTGAAAGAGCAAAACCTATTAGAATTTTGGGTAATTGAAATGAGATGATCGGAAGCCATTATGTTATAAGAAAACAGTGCAGCATTACACACCAATTAATCACACTATTTTGGTCTGCATGAACTGATTCTGCGTAATAATTCTGTAAAGTCCTCCCTTGCCTGTCAGCAAATTATTTCAAAGTTCAGCGAAACTAATGTAAAAGCTCACTTAATTCATCACCATCCTCAAATTAAAATAAAACAAAATAACCCAATTTGGAAAATTAAATTAATTTCTCCAATTTCTTATTATTCCTTCGCAATCAAATAGATGGAAAGCAAAATCAAAGGGCCACATTGGTAGTGAGTCCCCCGGTTTCTATCAGCTTATATGAAAAACAAATGAAAACTAAGTATCAGCTCTTAGCGGCATGATTGAGGATCTTGAAGAGGTGAATTGCTGTTTTTTTCTGAGATTGTTGCATGTATATTAATTCAATTGAGAGATGGTGGCCATTGGAAAGGATTTGTACTTTCTTGCGGTCAGAGAGATCAGATACTCTATTAATAAAGCTTGATAGCTCAAAATAGATAACAAACACCTTGGAAGGTTATTTTAAGGGAGGTTAAGAGATAGGAGAGCAGTAATGATAGAAAATAGTGTAGCAAGACTGCTTATAATTCATCTCAACGCCTCTTGCAAATGGAGGACAGAGTGGCCCTAACCAAACTAAGGACGGAATTAATAGGAATCCTGATGAGATTGACTGAGCTCTTCAAGGTATTCATAAATGTCAAATACAAAGGGACCTGCAAGAGAGCAAATATGCTGACCGGAAGGAATGCAACGGTGTAAATGAGAAGCGTAGTCCAACGTTTCTTCAAATGAACAATGAGCAAAATGGTCGCGGTGAATGTAAGCATCATCACTGCGACCGAGAAGAAGAGGAAAGAGAAACCGAGTATCAATTTTTGAGGGAGAGAGTGGCGGAAATCCTGAAGCTGGAATGGGGAAGTGAGGATTGACAGGAACATTACAACAGAAGTCAAGGAGCTTGCCAAAGATAGAACATCCATGACAGTGAAAACCAAGAAAATAGGATCATGCAGGAGGACAGGAAGACCGGTGTCTTGATTGGATCCTCCTGGTACAGTGTAGGCAGCAGCAAAGGCAACTGTGGCAATGAGAACAGCAACAGTAGAACATGACTCTGATGTCCTCTTTAGCCACTCCTGAGCTTCCTTGAGGAGTTTAGTGTGTGTTTTTTTGAAGAATTCTTGAGCAGTCTTATCCTTGTAGCGGCTGCGGTGCATTTCATAATGGGGAGGAATTATCTTCCGCACACGCTGCATATCATCAAATCAGTATGGAATTGAACATATTCAAGACAAATGAATGTAAAGAGACAAATGGCTCACATCAAACCAATGCAGTTCCTCTTGTAGTTGGAGTGCAGGACCAGGCAGGGTTCCTCCACTGTAGTAATGCATGACAGCAACATGGTGCAACAAGGTGTAGCCATTTTTGTCGATCCGTCGAACCAACCTGGTCATTGGTATTTCCATCTTCTTGACCATGTTAAATATCTCTTTTTGACGGTTCTTAATAGCCACATGCATTATGTTCTGCCCCTTACGACTAACATGTTCAACTGCTTGAGGATATACATCAAGTATCTCTTTAACAATCTCTACTATTCCATTGCTAGTTGCTAATAGCAATGAGGTTTCAGCTTCACCGTCTAAATTGTTCGCTTTTGATGTATCTGGGGCTTGTGCTAATGAGGTTGGGGCTGGTGTCGAGCCAGCTTCACCATCTAAAAAATTGTTTGCTTTTGATGTTTCCGGTGTTTGTGCAGTAGTCACACAGGCTCCTGATTTTCCTTGCTTTCCTTTTGTTTTTCTGCGTCCTTGTTTTTTATTCTCTCCTCTAATTTCTCCTCCTCCTCCTCCTCCTTCTTCTTCTTCTTCTTTTGCTTCAGGGTTCAGAACGCTTATCTTTCCTATGTCTTCTTCGGTGCTGATAAGTTCCCATGAAGTGTCGTCTGCAATCAATAGTTTGGCAAGCCTTAAAGCAGATTCATGTTTTCTCTTCTCTTTCCTGATATTTTCCATCACTGGCCAACCTGTTCAACTTCATTCATGAGAGAGAGATCAAGAGAGAGAAATGAGAGAAGGGAGGAGATCACCTTTACGAAAAAGGCTCCAAAGTGATTGATTCATCTTCCTTAGAACTGCAAATGGGAGTTGTATATCAAAATTTGATAATCACACATAAGACCTAAATGTTGAGCTGTAAACAAATATAAAAAAAAAAAACACTTTCAAAACATCAAACAACTTTTCATGCAAAATGAATAAGAAATATATGAAATTAATTCTACCTGGCAAAATACATTGTAGGAAAACATCAGGACAAACATGTGGCAAAATACATTGCAGCAAATGTTTATGGAAGTTGTAAGAACATAGCATACCTGAAGAAATTTTTTGTATTATCATAAAGAAGAAGTTGACAAAAACTTTAAGCATTTGGGGGAGCTTGGAGTCTCTTGCTTTATCACCATCCTCATCTTCTTGTTCCACATCTAACATACCTTTATATCTGTCTTCTTCACCACTGCTGTCTTTCCTCTCCGCATCATCATCGGGAACACCTAGATATCACCATCGTACGCCAGTAAACTAGTTAACAAATAATCTGGTTTAATATGTTATGGGGAGAGAGCACATCTCATTGATTTGTTATGCCAATATCACTTTCTATTTTTTCCTTTATCTACCTTATATCAGCGACAGTGCGTGTCCATTCCTAGTATACAAGAGTACATGACCATGTTTCATTTACAATGTGCATGGCTTGGAGAATGTATTCAAAGAGAAGGAAAGATGGCATTACAATAATTAATGAAACTCTTCAGTAAACCATAGCTGCTCCCACTCTTGAATGCAGATGGATTACTTGAGAGCAGCTGAAGCGCTGTCTTCCCCTTTCCGTCTTTCGCAGCAACCAAGCCCGGGTACTTTTTAGCTATCATATATGCCAGATCTGCAATAACAAACAGTTTGACAATGTAATAGCTAGTAAAAATTATTATCATTCAAACATAGGAGCATATGCAGGATGAGTTATAGTTGTTCCTACCAAAGAACTCGGCAAGGATAGTCATGTGAAGGATGTTAGTTTTGTCGCTCCTAGACAGATGATGTTTAGCTTTCTCTGGACCTTCATTCTCCACTTCACCAGCAAGAAGCTTGAACATTTCAGTGTGACCAAATTGGGCTGCTTTAAACAGAGGCATTTCATCGTACTTATTAGGCATGGATAGTAATAGTGGTTCCTTCTCCAGCAATTCCTTTACTAGTTTTGTCATGTTGGTGGAAGCAGCTTCGTGGAGTATGGTGTCTCCGAACACATTCTTCCGAGTCAATGTTCCAGGATCTTTGATGTGATGCTTCAAGATTTCGCTGGCAATGCTTTCATGCCTCATATTGATCGCCATATGAAGGACTGTATCTTCACAGACAGTCATGCTGCTTGATGGTTCCTCGGACATCATTGCATATTGATGTATCACTTCTGTCTTCTCACCCTTCCGCATACTTTCATATAAACCTTTAAACTTACGATACTCATCGAAATCCATGTCTCTGGCTTTGTCTGTGATGGAATTCGTGAGCAAGTCGTTTATGTGTTCAATTAATTCTCCCTCATACAGCAATATATAAATTCCACACACCAAGTATGATCAGTGGTTTTCATCGTGTTTCACATTCCTTCTTTTTAAATAATCAAGCAAAGAATCACATCTACTTTCTTCACTTTTCCTTTCGGAGTCCATTTACTCTTGATAAGATTACAAACCAAGACTTCTCATTTCTTTTTCAGAGCACTAATCACTAGAATATAAACTCTCCAAGAATTCTCATTCCTTCTTCAGATTAGTAATCATTAGAATGGCAACTTTAATAATATGTATGGCCCATTAGTTTATTCTTTTCTGCTTAAAGCTCTTGATGTGTTATTCAAGCTTGAAGGCTTTGCCTTTTGCTTTGAATCTTGCTTCTTCTTCTTCTTTTTCCTTCCGAGACACATTAATTCCTTCTGCTATGGACTTGATTGTGATAGAATATTGGTGCAGGTGTTTATGATCGATCGCTAGTTACGGATCTGGAACAACTGGTTTACATGGATAGCCTTGAAGAACAGCTAGGTTACGTGGAAAGCCTTGAAGAAATATTTATAGACTGATGGTACAAGTCTAAGCCCAAAAAAGAGACAAGTCGAAGCTTAAAAAAACCGGGGTTGTATGGAGTGATTGATCTTATAAAAGATACATAACTTTCGATACAATTATTGAATCATGTTCAAGTTTTGCTAGGAGTTTCCCAAGGCCTATTTCTATAGGTGAGTCAGCTTGCTATAACAACTTATGGTTTGGAACACATCCAAATTAGGTCTAGAAGTTACAGTTTGGTTTAGTTTAGGATATTTATTATTTTTTATTATTCTCAAGTTACATAGTTGATTTAGGTCTTTTGTAAGTTTATTCAAGGAGTTTTAAATTATAGGTAGACTACTTGGAGAAAATATTTAAAAAATAAAATTTTTAATTAAATTTTTTGCATAATAATTCTATTTAGCAGGATTTTGTGTTGCCTTTTATGTGTTGTTTCTCTCTGCATCAAATATTTTATGGACTTACAGTAATGGAACTTTTTTTCCCATGGCAGGTTATCGTTTTTTTTTCACATGTAAAAGCAGAAAACTTCTATAGCTTTTAAACTTCGTTTAAATTATCATCTAAAAATTCTGTATATCTTCACAAATTCGTGGCATGATTGTATATGTTTTATCAATCTTTTTGTTAGTTTGCTGATGAAGAGTACTTGTAGTGCAGTGCAAATAGAAGTTCAGGAAGTAGCAGGCTAGCTAATTCCACAAATAAGAACGTAAAATCTTGACCGAATTATGGGGAGGAATATGATATTTCCATACAATATTTCTGAAAACATTCATCAAATGGAGAAACAACAAATTCCACAGGACTTGCTACCTTGTAGCCAGAAGCTCATCAGCAACAATATTTCATACATGTGAACGAGGTAGAGAGTCAATGAAACTCCATAGCATACCCCTCACAGTAAACCAAGCAATATTGAGATAAAGAGGGAACTGAAGCACAAGGAAGATTGTCACTGGGCAGCAAGCAACTGTGTAAATTGGAATTGCAGCCCAATGAAGCCTCTGTCTGATCATAAGCACAAGAGTTGCTGCGAAAGCAACCATCATTGCCGTCACAGCAAAAAACAGAGTAGTTAAACCCAGGACAAGCTTCAAAGGAAGAGACGTCTTGAAATCTTGTTCGTTCATGTTGGATGTCATGATGGACAGAAACACCACCACCGAAGTGAGGGCAAAGCACAATGATATTGTGTCTGAGATTGTGAAGACATGAAATGGAGTCGTGTCGATAAGCAAAGGATGGCCTGTCTTTGAGTTGGAACCTCCTGGAACTGTGTAGGCAGAGGTGAAAGCAACTGTGGCAATTAGAACTGCAACTAGAGTACAAGCCTGTGTTGTTCGCATTAGCCACTCACTCCCGTCTTTCACCAACCTTTCGTGTTCAGTGGTGAACAATTCTTGGGCTGTCTGTCCTTTCTCGTTCCGATGATTGACGAAATATGCAGGCACAATTTTCTTCACCCTCTAAATAAATTGGACAAAGGAAAACTAGAAGTTAGTTTGTTATGCAATCTGGTGTCATAAAATCTGAGGCCATATCTGTTATTCTGCCTTCAAACAGCAAAAGTTTGCAACTGTTTAGCATGTCTGCTTCTAATTGATATTGCGTTTCTATTGCAGCATTTACTTGTTTGTTTTGTACGTCCCTATGTGGCCATATAAACTGCAGTCTAGGTAACTAGAAGGCAATGTAAATGGGAAGAAAAGCTACTTCAAAGCAGAACGTGCCACACCGAAGGGGAAAAAAGCGATGATAGGCAGTCTACATGGAAATTTTGAAGCAACAAGTGAGAGAATAAGGCACCTTAAACCACTGAATATCGGACTGCATGCGTAGGGCGTCTCCTGGTCTGTCTCTATGATGAGTCTCACCTAGGTATGCAGCTTGATGCAAAATACTGTCACCATTACAAGTGATTCTCCTCCCAAGCCTCGGCATTAAAGCATAAGAAGATGGAAGAAGGTCCAAAATTTCTTTCCTACGGCATCTGGCTGCAGCATGAAAAATGCTTTCATCCTTCTCATTGATGTGCTCTATAGCCTGCGGATACACATCAAGAATAGCTTCTATAATCTCCACGATCCCATGTCTTGCTGCTGCAATAAGAGGAGTCTCCTTAGGAGAGGTGGTTTTAATTTGCTCAGGAAGATCCGAAGGGAACTGATACTCTTCTTCTCTTTCTGCTTCATCTACCTTGTCATGAGAGAGGATTTCATAGCCAGACGGCCCAGACCTCCCATGGTTTACATTCCACCATGTCAAGTCTGTTTCAGCTAATATTTGGACAAGTTCAAGCACTCCTTTTTGCTTCTTTTTTATGCCCCACAATTTTCTAATAGCTGGAAATCCTATCAAAATATCCATGCTATATAAGAGCAACAAAGTTGAGTTGCATCCAAAATTCGCTCGAGATTATTTATACTTGCAGATCATTGATGAAAATATAACATTTGTAGAAAAGAAAATGCATACCCTTAGCCATGCACCTCAATACGCCATGGTACATCTTTGAAATTGCTGCAATTTTTCATCAAATTACATGGTTAGTCGAAGAAGATCTATGACAAGTTAAAAATGGAACAAGAACCTTTTTTATATGATCAGTGAATGAAACCAGATAGAGGACCTGAAGGAGATCTATTTTCGGTTGCATGACAAGAATGAACAATCAAAAAACAAACTACAACTTGAAGAATGCCTATTTTGTAAGAGATTCACTGGAAATAAGACAGATTCTTGAGGAAGTCAAGTAAATTTATCGCATATGCCAGTATTTTCTTTCAATCTGAAGGGACAGAAAAAACCTGAACCAGAATTGTTGGATTGGTGAGAGAGAATCCTGCCATGGCCACTCTCCAAATCTTGTCCCTGACTCGAATGGAGCTTTCCACTTTCCTTGACGTCGTCACTATCATCCAGCTCCTTGTCACCATCACTATCACCAAGCTCCTTATCATCATCGCCGCCAATATCTGGAAGGCCTATTGAGAATCATGAAGTTATAACAATTGCCTAGGGCTTAGAGATACCATTGAAAACCATAACAAAAGCTGCAAAACATACAAAAATAAAGAAGTTTCTGCAGCATTCCCATGGGATATCCACTCTTGAAAGCAGATGGCATGCTAGCAAGCAGTTGAAGACATGACATGCCATTCTCATCCACCGCCCCCGGAAGGTATGCATCCCATACTGCCAATTGCGATGCTATTTCTGCATTAATTGAAAAAACAGAAATTTAAAGCTACATGCCTTCCCTAAAAACATATAGCTGTTAATTCAAGAAGAGCATCACAAAATAATGAAAACAAAATTTCCAAGGTTAAGTGAAAGAAATACCAAAGTATTTGCCAAGGACCGCAATATGAAGAATGGAGGTTGAATCGTGTCTCCTACGATGAACATCCCTGTTCTTAATTTTAGAACACAAAAACCTCACCATTTTGGTTCTGCCAAATGCAGCAGCCCTGAAGAGTGCAGTTTCTCCTCTCTTGTTCATGATTTGGAGTAGCTCGTCAGAACAATACCCGTTTTTCTGTCCATCATTTGTTGTGCTGCAATAGAGCTCTCTATCAAAATTCAACAGGATCTTGGCCATTTCCACATTGCCTGTGGCCGCTGCCTCGTGAACAGCATTATTTCCATACACATCAGTTACCTTGTAACTGAATGGTGGTGCGTTATCCAGAAAATGTTTGAGCAGTTTCTTGTCATTACTGTGTACTGCAATGTGAAGTACAGTGTCCTTGGTGACAGTCAACGGAAGACCTGCAGCTTCAGGATTTTTCTCGTAGTACCTTTTCAAGCTTTCCCAATCTTTTTTCATGGCAGCGCGATAGGGCTTTGTTATTGTTGCAATACTTCCCATCTCTTGATTGCAACCTCGCACGCACACTCACAGGGAGTGACTTCAGTAGTTTAGCAGCATGTATAACCTTCAGAAGATGACTGTTCTTTGCTTTATAGACGTAAAGTGCATCCTGATTCCGAATCAATAGCATCTACTTTGCTTGCAGCTATCACCTAGAATCCTGATATGCCTACAGGTAATGTTTTATGCTGTGTTCCTTCTTTTCCCTTGGCTTTATTAGCATTAGCATTAACAATTATTAACATTATTATTAATCAATTGACATTAACATTAAAAAGAAAGTGAAAGAGGATATGGGTTTTACTGTGTAATCCATGTTCATCCAGATTACTGTTTATGGCATTGTTCACTGTGCAGATTCCCTTCCTCAGTCCCTCGAATATTTTTTCTTTGATTTAGTCATCCAACTTCAGTTTCTTTCAATTTGTTTCTCAATAGTCCTTTTGTTACTGTCCTTGATTTTCCCTTTCTCTCCGGATTGTGTATGATCGCGTGCCTCGTATGTTGAGGATTGTTTTCAAGAATGAATGACATGTCGATTTTACCTGAGCGAATCTTTAGTAAAAAAAAAAAAAACAAAATTAAAAAAAAAAAATGGTTTCCACTTTCAATGTGATATAGACGGGAAGAACAAGGACACTAAGAAAAGATAGAAAAGATGGATTTGATGAGCGAAAAGAATTGCAAGTGTAGATTTATTCTTGAAAAATAAAGTCTACATCTTAAAAGAGATTTACAATTCTTTTAAATATGATAAAAAATTGACATCTAGTAGGTAATAGTATTATAATCCTAAAACATAAAAGAAAAGGACATGAAACATGAAATCAAGGAAAATTGGCCCACGCAAGATCTTCTAATCCTAATTTCAAGAAATTTGTGTAGCAAATGGACAAGCAAAGTTGGTCCGCTATGGTACTGGGTCTTGAAAATCTCTTACAAAAATTTTGAGTCTTGTCCAATGTTTAGACCGAAAACTATAGCTTTTTAGCTATTATACATATCCGATGTGACTAGTTTTTTTTTTTTTAACCTAATTTTATCTCAATAGCTTATAAAAATATTTTTTATTTTATCCACATAATCTGTTTATGACAGCTCCACATCTAGTTGTGACATATCTCTATTTAACTGCTCAAAATTTTCAGTTTTGACTAACTCGACTACATCACACTGATATTACAAAAAAAAAATTGATCTCAATAATTTTTTTTATTTAGTTTGATTTTGAGTTCTTAGTTTAATTAAAATTTGTTTTGTTATTAAAAACAGAGTTATAAAGATTCATGAGATGTTTTTTATATATATTTTTAAGATGAAAAGTCTCATTTGTCCTCTAAAAATTTAAAAAAAAATAAAAACTAGATGCATCGGCATGGGTTTTCATGTGGGCTAGGCATGCATGTCCAACTCATACATGCCTGACCCTTTAATTTTTTATCTATTTACTTTTTACAATGAGATTCTTTTTAAATAAATTCATTTAAATGTTATTTAAATAATTATGCAATTATTTTCAAATAATTTTAGTATTTTTATTGTAATAATAACAATTATTTTTTGAATAATTATATACCCTAATGCATTAAATATTTTCAAATAACATTTGCATAATTTTCTAAATTTAGATGAAAAAAATTTGTAAATTTTATTGTAAATTTTTTATATAATATTTCTTAAGTTTATTATTGTTATATTTTTTAATACATTCATGTAACAATTATCAATCCATTATTTTTTTATATTGTTATTAAAAATTTGTTTTTAAGATTATGATAATTTTTTGTTTTAAAAATTAAAAGTTATGTAAAAAAAAAAGTTCAGAGAAAGAGTTTTCTTTATTAAAAATATACCCTTTTATACTTATTTCAAATCATTAAGATTTTTTTGGATATTGAATTTAATTGCTTGCAATAAAACAACATGGTTTAAGTCAAATATATTTTTGGTTAAAAAAATATGTTAACAACAAAAAGAGAATTTATACTACCAATTATATTTTTTCTATAGAATTTAAATTCTTACAATTCTGATAAAAATCTATTTTTATTTCCATATAATAAATAAAAAATCAAAGATTCACATATAATAAAATCAAATGTTTTCATGTGAATTTATTGAACTTCCTGTTTTAATTTTTAATTAGCATTATGAATTATTAGTTTATATAATTCTTATTTTTTTTTATTAAATGAAAAAAGTTTTATATGGCCAACATAGTCTTCTATTACATTAAAAATTAATGTATAATAACCATGTAAACACTATTCATATGATGATCTTTTAGACAACTTAATTAAACACAGCTGGCAGGGATGAATGAACTCCAAGTGATATTTTAATACCGGTTATTTTTTAAAATATATTTTATTTAAAAATATTTTTAAATAATATTTTTTTTAAAAAAATAGTTTTAAATCAAAAAAATTCAGAAACACTTCCTAACATCTCCAAACAAGAGGCTATTGTACATTGTTTTCCATTATCTAACATTCACAAATAAGTAGCTTCTTTCTGTTTTCTCACTTTCATAGAAATGAAGGAAACGATCAGTCCTTGAATTCCATACAAAAGTAAGTATAGCTCCATCAGCTATCATGGTTCTTCAAGCGTAGAGGCAGTTTTACTTGAACAGAAACTTTGGGGCAAAGTACATGAAAAATGTATAAACCCTGTTGAAATGGGGAAAGGAGTCTTGTCATATCCATTAAAACCATCTTCATCAAGTTTTCTAGTTTCACACATATATTATTACATACATAATTTAATATCTCCTTCGCAAAGCAGCACTGTACGAAAAGGTGGAAAAACATGGGGAAGAAAAGAAAGAAAAATGATAGGGAGATTTCTTCTTTTTTTGGTTTGTTCAGGGTGTCAAGAGGGGACTGCCTTCCTTAATGAGCACAAATATACTGCCAGCATCACCTCTTGAAATCCGAAGGTCATCGTCAAGGTATGTGGTTAGCAACCATGATTCAGCATTCCTGTTTGGGATAGAAAACTTCAATGGTGGTTGGCTGGAAATGGTCTTTGCAACAGATGAGGCTGTATCCTGCACAGAGGAGATTATGCCTCTGAAGGGTGTGAGGTCGATCTTTTGTCCCAGAAATTCCACATTTTCCGGTAACTCTATTGAGTCTGTCAGCTTGGGAGTCCCAATAATGCCTTCTACAAACTTGATCTAAATCAATAGATGAATAAATTGACAACGAATGTCAGGCCAATTTTCAAAAACTAATATTGTCCAATAAAAAAGAGAACTGATTGAATATTTTGAATAGAAAATTAGAAAGATCAATTGGTTTCAAGTGTTAATTAAGTGGTAAGTGGTAATTCTTTCACTGGTTAAAGTCTTGCTTCCAGTATAGTCTAATGCCTAAATGTAGAAAGACAATCTTGAAACATTTAGAAGACAAAGAAGAGAGTGAAATTCTACATTGAAAAGCTCAAGAAATGATTTCATGTTGATTGATTGGTATTTCTAAAGTTTTTGCACCATTAAAATGGAGATAGGGGATGTTAGACATGTAGTACAAAACAAACCTGCACACGCTTGGGGCTTCGGACTTCAAATTTGGCATTGGTACTAATGGATGTAGTAGCCAGCGGCCCTGAGAATTGCACAGAATTCTGGACAGTTAAGTTCTCCGAGTCGATCGTCTGAGATATTTCCTCAACCTTTACCAATGGCAGTGTACCCCTTGACAGCAATGGGAACAAGCCCGCAAAAGATGTGTATCTGCAGTAGCACAAGATCTCTAAGTACATGAACAGTCACCAAATCGAAATCCAAAGAGAGACTAAAGCTAGTGGTGTTTTGTGATTCAGATCTAGTTTCGTTCAAGAAGACTAAGTACGAGATGGCATCAATCACAGTTCATGCTGAATCGAACTCTATAATAACCATCAACAACAAAATCCATTAATTATTTTGATCATCTTTACTCGCTTTTTAGGGGTCATTGCTTGGCAAAATATATAATAGTCCACGCTTCTGTAGGACTATTAACAGGTACTGGCTTTTTTTTGCCACGGTAACTAAAGCAGAATGAAGAATCGATTATGGGCTTCCTGAATTGAAGTATATCAAGAAATATATTTTACATTGTTTAAAAAAGAATGGCTTCTTCGTCATTATTTTTCTCTTCAATTTGTTCCCCCATACACCAGTAGCTTTAAATGCGTGCTTCATAAGGAGGTAAGGAAGACTAGTTCGTGAGGGAACATCAAGAACTAGTTCAAGGAAGATTATCATTAATGAGAGAGAAACAATACAGTCGGCACTGCAGCGAGCATAGCTCGGGACTGCAACAAGCATGAAATACAGAACGAGCAAGAAAAGTGAAAGTAGAAACCTGGAAAACCATTATGGTGGGCCTCAAAACTAAACCTATGGTTGAAACTTGTATGGATTCAATAAGCTTTTGTATCATAATTAGATGATTAAATCTTGGTGTAGGCAGCTGCGCCCAAACCAGAATACTACATAGCAAGATGTCATTGGATATGTTCAGTAATACACACACAACAGATCCTAGTTTTATATATATATATATATATATATATATATATATATATATATATATATATATATATATATATATTAAGAAGAAGAAAAGCTTACGCAAGAATCCATTTGCCATTGAGCAGAGTCAAGGCCTCAGTGGGAGCAGGATTGGGGTTTCTGGCTTCAAGCTGAGTAATAAGCTCCACAACCTCAGCTCTAGTCTCACTGGTAGCATTCAGTCCACGATCAGTCCCATAAAAAGTATCCACCAGCTGTCCCTTCAAGCGATCAACCTCTGCCAGCTCTTTCAGCTCCTCCTCCCCCTTCTCAGCCAAAGCAACCGGAGGGCCTTCATTTTCTGGACTCCCCTCGTCCTCATCCACAGCCTTAACCAAGAAAAGATTCCTTTTCTTGGTGGGTTGTTCTCTGGTTACCAGAATTCTTGGTTTCAAGATCGAATTGTTGGTTGTTGGGTTGTTCTTGATCGAGTTTAGAGGGATAATCGAGGGTCTTGAAGAAGTAAAGTGGGAGAATAGAGGTGTTTTTGAAGAGAGAGTCTTGCATGGAAATTGATTTAATTGAGAGATGGCTGCCATTTCTTCGAATTTTGGTTTCCAAGACAGAGAGGAAGAGAGGTGGGTTGTTCTCTATGAAACAGAGTATCGAAGACAGGCAACTAAACTATGATGTTGTCACCCACCCGTTGTCCTACACTTGTAAAGATACGGACAGTTATAAAAATAGCTTGCACCCGTTTTCGGAATTACCATTTTATTTTATTTTATTTTATTTTGTATATTATCTCCGTTAGCTTCGTCCTGTCCCTTTAAATGTTTCTTAAAGAACGAGATAGATATAAGAGTATTATTACAAGAGAGCATTACTTTTTTTATTTTATTGTAATATATTAGAGAGGTTAACGTTTGAATTATTTTTAAAGATTAAATTTTATTTGAAATTCAATTCTTAATATTTAAAATAGTTGTATATATAAAATTTTATTAAAATCTCTAAATAAAAATTAATCCATAATGTTCAAAGCATGTTGTTATAGATATTGAAATTGTAGCAATGCCAAGTCAGTCGGTACTCGGTAGTGTCTACAGGTATAGACACGTGGAGAAAGGAAGGAGAGGGAGACCAAGCAAGGTGCTGTGAGGCGGAGAAAATCTTGGTGTTTTATGGAGTTGACGAAAACTCTAGAATCCTCTCTTGCTTGTCAATTATTGGTGTCAAAAATATCTTAAAATGTTTTTTTTTTAATAAAAAAATGGTATTATTTTCCAGCACTAAATGTAGTCGTGTTGGAGTTGGCATCCTCCTGGGAATCGGGAAGATCACATTTTTGACATGTCTGGTTTGTTATGAATCATGAGGTTTTAGCCTTCCCCCAACGAACCCACACACTTCACTTCACGTCTCCATCTCTACAAGGCCTTGTTTTGTTGGGCCAGGCCTTGCTTTGTTGGGCCAGGCCTTCGAAGCAAACATGGATGGGATATCAAACGATTGGAGCCTCTCCAAAACACCATCCATTGTGAAAAGCCCCTCATTTCTCGTACGTAACGGCCCCATGGTGCAACAACAAGGAAATGCCTGAAGAGGGATGCCCAGTACTATACACGTGGAGTCCACATAAGGCCTCATAGTTGGTTGAAAATAATGGAACAATCATTGACCCAAAAATCTTCCTTATGGATATTTGACTCTATATTATGATAATAATAAGTTTTAAAATAAAAAAACTATAGTCTATAAAAATTAAGACAGTAGCATTCATTTAATTTTTCTCAACGTTGCATTCGATAACATTTGATTTCTAGCAAATAAGCCATTAATTTACGTGTGTGTAGTGATGACGTGTAAGAAAGATTAATCAATGGTGGGGATGAATTAAACAATTAAGCAGAAAGCATATATAGTTAAATATGGAGACGACGAGATTAGGTATTCCGGACGAAAGATAGATTCCGATCCATAAAATACCCAATGAGAACTGCCAATTACCTTCCTTGACCCTCGATTCTTGCGCCAACCCCTATCGCCTTTGACTTTATCGTGGCCGGCTAACCAAAAACATATATATATATATATATATATATATATATATATATATATATATATATATATATATATATTTTATTATAAGAAA
>Ga0307510_10004070_pt1 | contig 17154 bp, 13 predicted proteins | sample 12_EM_MG_FD_207224 | JGI IMG/M metagenome (GOLD analysis project Ga0307510, IMG submission 207224) | Populus trichocarpa ectomycorrhiza microbial communities from riparian zone in the Pacific Northwest, United States - 12_EM | ecosystem: Host-associated > Plants > Roots > Unclassified | place...
AATGCCATGGATTTTGCAGAAAAAGCGGTGAACTTGATCATTTTCATTGGTTTGTGCTCCGCAGTTTACGTCTGGTTTACATGCTAACTGAAATCGTACTAGTATTATGTATGATAGGTATGGGTTTTGTGCCACAAATAGGTATGGGTTATGGGGAATGGGGGAGGTATGGGTTTTTTGTGCGCTTACCCCGCATACCAGGTCGGTAACTAAAGATCCATATGGGATCTGAGGGAGTATGGGTTGTCAGGGCTATGGGTTAAGAGGGAGTCGACTGTATATGCATATGCATGCAGAGCAGAAAGTCGAAAGTCGAAAGTCGAGAAAGAAATGGACTGAAACTGAAACGTCAGTGTCACGTGAATCCATGTGATTACCTATTTTCGATTGCCAACTGACGCATCAGCGCCTCCAACTGACTCGGCTGTATCATACCCTGTTTCTTTTCCCAGCACACGAAATTTCAACTACATATCCCCTTACCTCTCGTCTATCTTCCCATAAGACATCATCCAAAAGTCGGTGGTTCATCTTGTGATTATCGAGTGTTGAGCTATGGGCGATGCACAGTGTAAGTTAGTTAGGATCTACTGATTCTCCTCCCGACCGTGACATCTCCACGCCGTCCACTGGTATTAGGCAGTGGTTTTCTTAATCATCTTCCCCCCTTTTCAGCATTTGTCCTTGGCGGTATCATTCCTCAACTTCAAAATGTCATGTTGTCATTACCCAGAACTGATCCTCGTCGTCCTTTCTATGTCCACCGTCTGGCATTGGGGACATTTTTGCGCTTTCTATCGTCAAGGCAACAAGACGACCTTGAGCAATCCACCCTCAGCTTCACCGAAGCAATATACCTCCCACTCACCCAGGATACGCCCTCCCCATTCCTAAACATTGTTCAGATATTCTATCACCTCGCACTCAGCCTTTTTTTAAGCGTCAAGGGGTCAAGGGAGCCCGAAGATGTCAAGTGCTGCATTAGATACTTCCGCTATTTACATGGACAATGCCACAAAGTCTCCATGAAATTTCCCATCCCCGCCACGACAGCTCTTGTCCATGCATTGGCCGTGCAAGTAGAATTGGAACTCGGAGATGTGGATCAGGACATCGAGGAGATGGCAGACCTCTGTCACGAACTTCTCAACTCTGACATATCGGTACAATTTCTGACCAACCCCATTACGGACTTTGCAAGAACTCTTGATGCTCGTTTAAAAGATCCCTTTGGAAGGAAATTTTGTTCAGAGAAGGTCACAGATTGCCTACGAAAGGCAACTGTACGGCTACCGGGTTTGCATGAAGTCTCCATCATGCTTGCACGATCCCTCTATGTTCGCTTCGTCGTTTCTCCTTCGGATGATGATTACGAAGAGGGAATGGTACTCTTGAACACAATTCTCACGTTCCGGGGCTCTGGAGATGGGCCGAGTCCGTACAGGGAGGAGGCATTGGGCTGGGCTGCCATGTTCTCCGACGCTCGATTTAACGTGTATGGGAAGCCAGAGCATTTGGAGCATGCGATCTACTGTATTCGTACCGTGCTTGATGGGACTTGTATAAAAGATCTAGATCGTGCTGTGGTCATTGGACGTCTCTCTTACTTAGAGGGATTGCGCTTGGATGGCACAGCAAACACTCATGCACTCATGACGCGCCATCCATCCATTCCGAATCTGCAAAAGCTTCCATCGTTCCATGACCTGATCGCCTCTCTCCCCGAGGCGATGGCTGTCAAGCCAAATTCGATGAAGACCCTCGGGAAGCACCTTCACCCACTTCGAGCTACCTATATCAAACAGCTTACTGACGTGGCGAATATCGAAGACGACATCAAGTATTGTCGACACTTGCTCGTTTCTTACCCCCGTAGTGGACTTGCTTCCGTCGCCCAGGCTGCCTTAGGCTGCCTCCTATATCGTGCCTTTGAATGCACCCATAAAATCGGGTACCTCAACGAGGCAATTTCAGCCCCTCGGGATGGTATCAATACTGCTGTTTCACTTGCCTGCCGTGTAGCCTTACTTGTCGGGCTTATTTCCTTTCTGTCAACCCGTCACGAATTGCTACGTCACGACGAAGACTTGCATGAAGTCATGCAACTCTTCCCCACGGCGGCTGACTATAGCCTTGCGGGCTCACATCACCAGCATCTAATTTCATGTTTATGGGCGTCAATTGCACACCGTTTTGGACACCCCTCTGCCTCGACCGCGTATGACCACGCCATGTCGTCGATGCAAGCCTCTCTCACATTTGCTCCAACACTTGACAAACAGCATTCCAGGCTCGTCGCAACGAGTGGTAGTTTGCAGACGATTCCGTTGGACTACACATCCTATCACATCCACACTGGTCATCTCGAGCAGGCCATCGAGACCCTCGAACGAGGAAGAGGATTATTATGGTCAGAAATGCGCGGCCTTCGTACCTCGATCGATCAAATTCGTTTGGCCGACTCCAATTTAGCAGAGAAATTCTCCGCGGTCAATCGGGAACTCGAGGTACTTACCCTGGCCATCTCACTAGACAACAATGTTGATGGGGACAATGACCTCGAGGGGATGGGTCCATATGGCCATAGCGTGATGCGGAAACGGAAGCTTTTTGACGATCGCGAGGAGCTCATTACGCAGATTCAAGCCCTGTCAGGCTTTCATACCTTCTTGAAGCCGCCTTCCTTCGACACTCTCCGTTCCGCTGCATCTCATGGCCCAGTGATCATTATCAGCCATTGCGAGTGGCGATCGGACATTCTCATTCTTCTCCACGACACTCCACCCTCCCTGATTCCTACTTCAGACAACTTCTACATCCGCGCGAACAAATTGCAGGATCAACTTCTGGGAGAAAGAAAGAAGGGCCTCGAGTCTGATGCATACGAGGCCACTCTACGTGCTGTTCTCAAGGAGCTCTATGAACTTGTCGGCCGGCCAGTGATCAAAAGACTAAACGAGTTGAATATACCGCAACAATCTCGTGTATGGTGGTGCCCGACATCCGTCTTTTGTTCGCTGCCACTCCACGCGATGGGTCCAATCACATCAGACGTGGGCCCACCGCGATATTTCCTCGATCTATACATCCCCTCATATACGCCATCTCTTTCCGCGCTCATCGAGTCTCGTAAGCCCAATTCACAGACCTCCGAAAAACCTTCAATGCTTCTCGTTTTACAGCCAGATGCGTCCATGGTTCGGGCATTGGAAGAGATGAAAGCGGTACAGGGAGCCAGTTCTCGAGCGACAACCCTTATTGGAGCAACTGCGACACCTACTGTCGTGCTAGAACGCCTCCGGGACCATCGGTTCGTCCATATTGTATGCCACGGATTACTCGAGCCCGGCAAGCCATTCGACTCTTCTTTCAAGCTGTACCAAGGCAAGCGTCTGTCGTTGCTCGACATTGTACGATCACAACTTCCAAATGCTGAATTTGCTTTCTTGGCGGCTTGCCACACGGCGGAACTGACCGACGAGAGCCCGGCCGATGAAGCCCTGCATCTGGCCGCTGCGATGCAATACTGCGGATTCCGAAGCGTCGTTGGGACGATGTGGGCCATGGCTGATACGGATGGGTGGGACCTCGCCGAGAACTTTTACAAGTCGGTGTTCTCCGGCGGGAAGCGAGGAGTTTATTATCATGAGAGGACGGCAGAGGCACTTCGAGACGCTGTGGTGAAATTGCGGAGAAAGAAAGGGAAAGGGATGACTTTGGAGCGTTGGGTGAACTACGTTCATTATGGTGCATGATTTGCAGTTGTCGGTTGGTAGCCCTGTTTATCTTGGAGATACTTGGGCACTGACTACTGGGTTGCAGCGGTGCGGTGAGGATTTGGCTATTGTCGGAAATTCCGCTGCCAAGATTGATTTATTGATTTGTTTAAACATGGCTGAAGAGCCTGCGAGGCAGGAGTTGAGAGTACGACGCACGGCTGTTGCCGCTATTTGAATGTATTTGGTCCCAGAGGAACGACGAAAATTATTTCGTTCACGTGTTCTCGGTTTTGGTTGGCTGACCTTTGGCAAGTTGTGCAAGGAATCACGCATATTCACGCGTTCACGGATTCACATATGCATATGCGAGCCTCTGCGCCGTAATTAGTTCCCGATCGACGCGTATAATTGGTTCGAGTCCCCGATGTCTCAGCTGACCCATTATTACCTATCATTGCTCCGTATCGCCCACCGTCGCCTTTTTTTTCCCTTTTGACGAGGGCAGAATAAGCGATTCACGACACTTATTCCACTCACGCTCTCGTCGCAAACGAAGGACGAGGTTACAGACGGGGCCGTGGACAAGCTCCGTGCGACCCTCGGCGGCACGCTCAGCCTCGGGGCTCTACTACTAGCTGCCGAGGAGCAGGTCATCGCGGACGCCATCAGCAAAGTAGGCTTCTGGTGTCGCAAGACACAGTTAGTCCCCACACCTCCCTCTCGGAATTGATTACGGATAGAAAAATGCGGAACCTAGATAGATCCGACAGGCTGCGCAGCGCCTGCCAGCGAGACGAGTTTGACTCGGATGTGCCGAAGACCGTCGACAAGCTCTGCTCGCTTCCTGGCGTGGGACCAAAGATGGCTCTTTTGTGCTTACATGCCGCTTGGGATATGTGAGTTCTCTCATGTACTAAATCCTCCTGTGGTCGTACCCGTGTTGATGATGATTTGGGACAGAAATGTGGGCATTGGCATGGACGTCCATGTGCACCATATCACCGGCTCAAGTGGCACAAATGACCTACGAAAATTCCCGAGGAGACCAGGTGAGAGAATGACCGATGGCATTCGTTTATTGGTCGCCTGGCCCCGTTCTCTCTAACCCGTTTGATAATATGCAGACACGACCTGCAGTCGTGGCTGCCCACTAAGTTTCACAAGGAGATAAACCACCTCCTCGTCGGGTTTGGCCAGGTCTATCGGTCAAGATTGAAACTCGGCACTGCTGGCTGGTGATTAATATTCAAAATGAGTAACAGGTCGTCTGTCTTCCTGTCGGTCCTCGGTGTGACCTTTGTACTTTGAGTACAGAGAAGATTTGCCCTAGCGCCCAGACCGTCGTAAAAGCCAGGATCAAGGCCACCAACAGCAAACCAGAGTCTGGTCCAAAAATCGAGATCGCCATTGAGGAGGTATTCTACATTGAATCTCCCGAAAGGAGAACCAACATCATCGTGCCTGAGCACGGCATCGAGCCTGAGCGCGGCATCGAGCCTGACACCCGAGCCCGATGATGCCTAGGACCTGCCTACTAGGTGTCCTACGGCTAGAGACCACGTCTAGAGACCATATCTATACAATCCGTCTACATACGCTTATTGTTCTGATCACCGACATCTCTCGCTGCAGTCGGACATACGAGGGAAAACAAAGTACGTGTTGTTAACGAAAGTAACAAGAGTGGCTAAAGGGCTAGAAACGTATTCACTTGAACCGCGGTAACCGTGAAGGAGACTCTAAGGATCAGATGACGGCGACTTCTTGACCATAAGGTTGTAGAGCAAATGACAGGATGTGCGCAGATGAGCCATCCTTAGACAGGACTAGGGTATCCTCTAGGTCTTCTAGAATCTTGTCCATGTACTCGCCCGCGCCAGATAAATGGGCGACTCTACAACATGCGGCGTGAATCCTGAGATAGGCGGGGTTTGGCAACGGAAGGTCTGGGTATGCACTTTTGAACTCGATTGGATTTGGCTTGCACGTCCAAAGGTGCGCCCGTTCCGTCGCACAAATATTATAGGTGTTTTCCTTGCCGTCCTGCAGACATTCAGCATAAGGACTGACAATTTGCAAACCACTCACCACGGCCTCAAACCAGAGTTCTAGCTTATCAAACCAGCAGTGAACGTCGAGCTGTAATGTCATGATGTTGTCGAGACTGTGGGCACCAGCACCATGCATTCTCTGGGGAAGATCTTCGTAACCGAAACATCTCATCATAGTCCACACAGTCGCGGCATACTCGTGCTAGCAAGAAGTCGGCGATTGCCGAGATAAGGGCACATAGATGCGTACCTTAGCACCGTCTTCGTTGGGGCCTGAAATGCCCATGTTGGTAGACTGAGGAAAAATGTGCGCACACTGAGTGTTGCACGTCGGCGTACGGGATTCGTACATTTCCTCCTTAAGTTCATTGTTCATCGCCACAGACGCACCATCATATCTGCCAGTAACGATGCACCGAAAATTATCCCGGACGAGAGCCTTGAAGATTGTTTGGATGAGAAAATATGTGGCCTGTAGCGCGCAGACGTGACTCACCTTTTTCTTGGCTTGGTCATGATGCTGAGGGGCCTCACCACCCTGGCGGAGCATGTCCATCATCATCTCCTTTTTAGTTTCAAAAGAAGGGCGTGAAGGATGGGAGGACGGTGCAGGTGTGGCACCTTTGTATTTCTTGACTATCAAGAGGCCGTCAGAGAGACAAAAACGTCGTAGCGGCGGTGGCTCACAAACACGGATGAAATTAAGTTGATACATTTCACCGATCTTGTCCATCTGATCATTGTCCTGACACGCGTTCACGTCTTTTGCTACATGCTCACTGGCCTGTATTGAAGGTCCTTCCCGGATGAGATATCCAAGGATCCTCGCGTGGACAAGCTTTTGATCACGAAGTTTGGGATCGGCATCAGCGGCAGCTTCTTGCTGTAGTAGTAAAATCTTGGAGTATGCAGAACGTATCTCTAAGACTTTATCGGAGTAGTTTAGATATTCAGGGAGCTGCGGAGGGAGATTCTGGGCCATTGGTACTGGTACTGGTTGACTTGATAGGATGGCCACTGGGGGTGTTCACAAGTTCATTAAATAATCGCACGGTGATTACCTATTGGTACTTATAGGATGTGGATGTGGTGTGTTCACAACAACTGTCAACGTGGTGCAACACAATAAAACACGGTCAGTGTCACGTGAACCCATGTGAATGATGTGATTACCTATTCGGTATTCGGAATTGCAGCTCTTCCTCGTTATCGATGATCGGAGGGGGGCTTGAAACAACGTGATGTAATAACCACTAACACTACGCTACGTAATGTGGCTCAGGTAAGCGTATAGCTACGTCACCTTGTTGGCTCGTGGGTCATGGAGATATGTGTCATATACCTGACCTCAGTGACCTGCACATGCAGAGGGGGAAGTCGAAAGTCGAAAGCTGAGAAAGAAATGGATTCAGATGTCGAGTGAAACATCGGTGTCACGTGCGTGAATCCATGTGATTACGCGCTTGGGATTGGCGCATCAGCGCGCGTTTGACTTGTTTCTTGTCCCGGCACACGAAATTTCAACGACATATCCCCTTGTCCCTCTCATTTATCTTCGCATAAGACGTCATCCAAATCGGTGGTTCATCTTGTGATTACCAAGTGTTGAACTATGGGTGATGCACAGTGTAAGTTAGGATCTACTCCCGACGTGACCGTGACATCTCCGCACCGTCCATCGGGTTTGCATGAAGTCTCCATCGTGCTTGCACGATCTCTCTACATTTGCTTCGTCGTTGCTCCTTCGGATGATGATTACGAAGAGGGAATGGTACTCTTGGGCACAATTCTCACGTTCCGCGGCTCTGGCCGCCTGGAGATGGGCCGAGTCCGTACAGGGAGGAGGCATTGGGCTGGGCTGCCGTGTTCGCCGACGCTCGATTTAACGTGTATGGGAAGCCAGAGCATTTGGAGCATGCGATCTACCTAATTCGTACCATGCTTGATGGGACTTGTATAGAAGATCTAGATCATGCTGTGGTCATTGGACGTCTCTCTTAGAGGAATTGCGCTTGGATGGCACAACAAACACTCACGACGCGCCATTCATCCTTTCCGAATCTGCAAAGCTTCCATCGTTCCGTGACTCGATCACCTCTCTCCACGAGGCGATGGCTGGCAAGCCAACTTCGATGAAGACCCTCGGGAAGCACCTTCACCCACTTCGAGCTTCCTATATTAAACAGCTTACTGTCGCACTAGAACGCCTCTGAGTCCGGGATCATCGGTTTTTCCTTATTGTATGCCACGGATTACTCGAGCGCGGCAAGCCATTCGACTCGTCTTGCAAGCTTTACCAAGGCAAGTGCATGTCGTTGCTCGACATTGTGCGATCACAACTCCCAAATACTGAATTTGCTTTCTTGGCGGCTTGCCACACGGCGGAACTGACCGACGAGAGCCCGGCCGATGAAGCCCTGCATCTGGCCGCTGCGATGCAATGCTGCGGATTCCGAAGCGTTGATGGGACAATGTGGGCCATGGCTGATACGGATGGGTGGAACCTCGCCGAGAACTTTTACAAGTCGGTGTTCTCCGGCGGGAACTTGAAGCGAGGGGTTTATTATCATGAGAGGACGGCAGAGGCACTTCGAGATGCTGTGGTGAAATTGCGGAGAAAGAAGGGGACAGGGATGACTTTGGAGCGTTGGGTGAACTACGTTCATGATGGTGCATGATTTGCAGTTGTCGGTTGGTAGCCCTGTTTATCTTGGAGGTACATGGGCACTGACTACTGAGTTGCAGCGGTGCGATGAGGATTGGGTTATTGTCGGAAATTCCGCTGCCAAGATTGATTCGTTTAAAGATGCACAAAACTGTGACTAACTCGGTTGACAGGCGCGGCGCGTCCGCTTGAATTGTGAGTATTTTATCGGACAGCATTTACGAACGGTTGTAGTCTGGGGATAATCCAAGGCATAATTTAACCCCTACGCCCTTCGAGCTTAAAGCTTAAAGGATGGACAACGATGAGTCGTGTATCCGCAAGGTTCAAAAGAGAGGATGACCTCGGATCGTTGGGTGAATGCCGTTCGTCCATTATGCATTATGGGTCCTGCCAGTGATACGCGATTGTCGATTGATCACAGCTCTTGTTTTTCTTATAGCATGGAGCGTAATTAGATTAGATGGAATAGCCTGTGCGCTTGAGAAAATAGGCATTTGGGTTACTAAGCCATGCTGAAGCAGGAGGTGTTACGAAGAGCACTAGTTTAGAATACAGAGCCGGAGGCGGATGACGAGTCAGGCTGTGATATTGGTCGAAAGGGAGAGATAGTGCCAATGCGTCTAAACCCATTGAAAGCGGTTACAACATCGAAAAGCTCGTAAGGGGTCGGATGAAAGGGCAGGAACACTATCAACCTCGGCCTGTCTATGTGGCCTAGTTCCCCAAGACAAAAGGAAAGTAGAGGACGTTGGCGAACATGTTTGTCATGATTGAAACGTGCGTGCCATGCCAGTACTGGTGAGAGTACCAACTCAAGGTTTTGGGCGTTGTTTGGATGTATTTGGTCCCGGGAAAACCACGGAATTATTTCGGCACGTGTTCTCCGTTCATTTCTCTTGCATCTTGAACTTGGGTGTAAGGTAAGGATTCACATATGCGAGCCTCTGCGTCATAGGAAAGACAAAGATTATTAATTAGTGCCCGATAATGGACAAATACACCAAGGGTCTCATAAGCATCAAAGTCATAACAACTGTCGCTCTACGGAGAAACGACCAGATAGAAAATGTCCAAATGATGGTTTACATAGGTCAGAACTAACGCTACACGATCCCACGTAATCCTTGCGTTGTATTAATCACAGCAAGGAGAGCAACGCGGACGACAGGGTGCCGACGAGCAGCGCAAGCGGGGCCGACAGTGGCAACGCGATCGCGCCGTTCGACCCTGGCACGGGCAAGAAGTGCTCCGCATCCTCCGCTTGCTCAGCAGCCGATTGCTATACAACAATCACACGTAACGATGAGCAACGTGAAACACAATAAAAATATAGTGTATTGAAGTTGGCGACGTACCTTGAACGCGAGGATACCGACCATGATGCCCACAAGGAAAAAGATGAACGCGATGATGAGCCAGATGACGCCCCACACTTTTGAGGAGAATTTGAGCAGAAACGGTCTGCGGTCAGTACACCCCACTCAGGTAAGAAAAGGCTATGATCAGCGTACCTTGCGAAGGGAAACAGCCGCAGAGCTTCGCGAAGGCTGATGCATCAGACGTATTGACTTTCCGCGCAATGGTATCATCTGTGGCGTAACGCCACCAATGATTGTAAGACTCTACCGCTATCCCATTTCCAAACAAAACAAAAAAGACGCACCAATCACATCCCAAAGGACATAGAGACACGACATGACACCGATGAACAATACCTAAGTACACGGTGGAGTGAACACGGCAAGGTTAGAACGAGAACAGCGGTACGGCCCACTTACGAGGTATCGCAGTACTTCGCCTCCTCTGAGGAACCAAAAGAGGACGATCAAACCAGACATCCCCAACAGGAGAACCCACGTCCTAGCGAACGCCACCAACACCACAAATCACGCTCGTCAGTCAAACAAAAACAAAAACAAAAAAGGAACCCAAGGATGGGGGAGGTACGCACAGGACGTTCCGTCTCGCCCACCAAAGCGTAAAGATGAAAAACACGGCGAGGACGAGGCTGGCGACCTTGCTCGCGTTGGTGTCGAACCCGCACGCGATGAGCGCGGCGCCGATCAGGCCTGAGCCGAGGTACCCCGCGGGCAGCGTCAGCCATGCGATCCCGCCGGACATGCGTGTCGCGCCGCCCTCGTCCGCTGTTCACGTGTACGCGTTTTGAGCATCAGAGTACATACAAGAGGCATAGGAATCACGCACGATCGAGCTCGATGGAATGGATGCGTGCGCCTGTGAGGAGGCCGACGAAAGCGTGGCTCATCTATTTATCCATTTAGTTGATTTTTTTTATCATCTTGGCATCAGCACCGCATATCGAGGGAACAGGCGCGCGCGACCGCAGCAACACGCATACGCACCTCGTGAAACCCGACGGTGAGTAATCTGAGCCAGTCCCCCAAAGAAAAGTCACAATTAATCCTGGCCCTATGAACTGAAGGATGGTTTTACGCACTTGAAAGGGTAAACTATATTTGCATAAATCGCACGCCACGCCACGGTGAGCAACAGCCGGGTTGAGGGGAATGAGCGCACTCACTGAGGAAGTTCAGGTAGGGCACATGCCTACATAACCGAGGATCATTCAGAGTGAAAAATCAACCCATGATGAAGTGAGGGCATACCAGAGAATGCCAATGATGATGATGTAGCATCCTGCGACGATGAGGGTCGTGCGCTGCGTCGCATTCGGAGTGAGGTCCGAGGCAAAGCTGCGAGCGAATAGATGGTGCGCGTCGTCATCGTGACGGTACAATAGGGCCATTCTGCAAAAGAAAGGGAGTGGGTAGAAGTGTGGTTGGGTGCACTGGAGGAAGGTATCAAGTAATATACAGGAAGCTGGGAGGCAGTGCACAAGACGAGAGCAGGTTGCACCGCGGCGGACAAAGCACGTGCTGATAACCGACCGGTCGGACGGTTACACAACAACACAGCTAACCGCAGCACATAGCTTCGTTGGTGGCGTAATATTAATATTAATACTCTACCTCGATTTTTATTTTCCCGGGAGACGGTCGGCATCTCTCAAAATAGTCACGTAAAGAAAATAATAATCATTGACGAGGTTAGGTCGTAGTAGGGTATTATTAACTAGTCCACGCAAGCGTGCATTCATATACACTAGAATTGAAACGAGACATTCCATCGTCATAGACCGGCACGCAAAACAAGACAAGGCAAACCAGACACACGCGACACGGGTGGATAATACAAAGCGAAGGGAAGAAAAAAAAAACCAAGATGGGAAGGAAACTAGCGCGATCACAAGTCGTCGTCAACGTCTTCGCCGCGCTTCTTCCGTGATATGCGCTCCTTCTTAAGTTTGCGTGCCTCGCTCGACGTGATCTTCTTGGCCTTCTTCGTGTCGACCTTGTTGCCCATAGCGTCAAACTGATCCTCCTCTGGTCCGTCTTTCTTGTCTATCCGTGGGCCCAAGCCTTGGCCTTCAACCCAGTTGTGGCCTGACGCCTCGAGCCTGCCGTCCCGCATCGCCCACACCTCCTGGCAAAGGGACTCCGAGAAGTCGCGGTTGTGTGTAATGATGAGGACACCACCCTCAAACACCTTGAGAGCGGCAATGAGTGCAGCGAGCGATTCACGATCCAAGTAGTCTATGCAGCACAAAAATGTCAGCACTACCATTCACAACAGCAAACAAAATCGCAGAACGCACTAGTCGGCTCATCCATACAAATAACGTGAGGCCGACGCCATGTTGCCGCTCCCAGCACAATCTTCACCTTCTGACCACCAGAGAGACCCCGCATGGTGTTGTGTGAGACAAACTCGGGCTCGAGCCCAAAGTCAGCAAAGTGGTTCTCAATCTCCCGGCGGACGAGTGGACGGAGGAGACCCAATCGTTGAGCCTCGCGGGTATCCACCTCCAGCACCTTCTTCTCGAACCCACGCTTGACAAGGTCATCGCGCGGCATCCAGATGTTCTCGGACGAACTGAGGCCCTTGAACGAAACCTCATACTCATATGACTGCTTAAGTTTCTTGCGCGTCACGATCTCATCGATGAATCGCTTCTGGCCTTCTACAACCACGAGCGCACCGTCCTTCATCTTCTGCTCCTCTTCGGCTGTGATCTGGCGGCTCGCCTTGCTCATCTCCTCCAAGTCCTCACCGGTCTGGTAACGCCAGAGCATATACTCCAGGGGTGTCTTGTCGAGGTGATGGTCAATGTGGTGGAACGCATGCTGGGCTACGTAGCCGATGACCAAGTTGGGGTGCTTCCATACTTCGCCACCCTTGTTTGGCTCCATCTCGCCCGTGAGCAATCTGACCAGGGTGGATTTGCCGGAACCGTTGGGACCGAGGACTGCGACACGAGAGGACAACGAAACTTGGAGTGTGATGTCGTAAAGTTGTTGCACGGGTTGGCTTGGGTACTGGAAACCAACGCTGCGCATCTTCAGGAGCGACTTTTCCTTGGTCTTGACGCCCTCAAGAAGAGGAGGATTTGGAAGCTTGAAGGTGTAGTCCTCCGCCGCCTCGAGTGTGTAGTAAGACTTGGCCTCGGGAACGACCTTAACGAACGCCTCCAGATTGCCGCGATAGCGGCGGAGCTTGAATCGGTTGAGGTGGAGGACGTCAGTGATTGTGTTGTTAAGGAAGCCAGAGTCGTGGGAGACGATGATAGACGTGCAATGAGTGAGGCCAGTAAGATATTTCTCTAACCAGGCAATATTAATAACGTCCAAGTGGTTAGTCGGCTCATCGAGTAGGAGGATGTCTGCTTTGAACAACATCGCACGGGCAAGCGTAAGCTTCATCTTCCAACCACCGGAGAGGGAGCCAATAGCAGACTTCTGACGCTCTTCGTTAAAGCCGACGGAAGTGAGGACCTCAGTGACTTCCTGCTTAGCGGCAAGGATGCGCTTGTCGGACAAGATAAATTCGAGCACAGAAGTGTCCTCCTCGGAGCCGTCAATATCATGTTCAACGTAGAATGTGCGAACCTCGTCGGGAGATGGGAAGCCCTCGACTTGTCCATTGGTAATGGCACGCATGAGAGTGGACTTTCCAGTACCATTCTTGCCACAGAGACCGTAGCGGTGGCCACGCTTGAGACGGAGAGTGGCCGTGTTGAGCAAGATCTTGGCACCATAGGCGAGAGAAAACTGGCAGTTGCAGAGGTCCTCGCCTTCTTCCTCATCTTCGAGGACATCCACGTCATCCGAATCCTCCGACGCGGAACGGACGACCCAGTCACGAGCAATCGAGACAGGTTCGGGAGTCTGGGTAAGGAAACCAAGGTAGGGCGCGAGCGTATCCCACTCGGAAACCTCGAAATTCTTGGCATTGACGAGGTTGGCGGCGAGGCGTGAGGCGTAAATGGCAGACTCGTCGACAATAGAGGGGATAGAGTTGGCACCAGCCTTTTTGTAGATAGACACCAGTGATTGGGCGAGCTGACCGGCATCGGCAGACTTGAGGGGAGGAAGGTCCGAGGCATCACCAGTGGGGACCTCGCCAACCTGGCGAAGGGTGGCAATGGCGCGGCCGACGACACTGCGTGCTTCGGGGTCACCGATGGTGGTCTCAACCTTGATGAGGCCTGGGAGAAGCTTAGGAAGGAAGGGCCGGACGGTGATCGGCGAGTCGACAAGTTTGGACATATTATCGACAATACTGCGAGGGAGTTGAGTCAGAAAATCATGTTGAACGCATGAAGAGCTACTTACACAGCGACCTTGCGCTTGGTGGCAGTCAACTTTTCAGAAAGACCACGGGAGAGAAGGGGGACCATTAGGGAGAGCGTAGGTGAATCAACCTCCGAAACGAATGTGGTGGCGGAGAGAAGTTGAATAGTCTTGGGAACTTCCTCAACCGGATTAATCAGTGATTGAATAAGGGCGGGAATGAAGCGTTCTATATCCTTGTTGGAAACCAAAGCGGTGGCTTTTGAGAGCGACTCGCGGGCAATCTTCTTTACATCAGCCTTCGTGTCCCAAATCGCCTCGGAAAGGACAGGTACAATCTCAGGCATGAGCTTGGCGGTCTGTTGAGGTGCACTGATGACGAGCTGGTCGAGAATGGTGAGGGCGCCCGTCTTGACCTGCCACTTGCCGGCAGTTTTGATTTGGTGGAGAAGCGCTGGGAGTAAAAGCGCCGTACACCATGGGTTCGCCTTTGTCACAAAGGCGCGGACGGCCTCGATGGCGGCGGTGCGCACAGAGGGCATCTTGTCGGCGAATGCCTCGAGAAGAGCGGCATAGAGACCAGAATCGATAAAGGAGGGCTCGAGAGCATTGGTCGCAACCTTCGAAACGGCGAGGACAGCCTCGGCGGCACCCTCGCGGGCAGCGGGTGATTTCTTGTCGCCGAGCGCCTTGATGATGGCATCATTGAAACCGGTGGACTTGATGGCCGAAGGCCCGTCCTTTTGAGCGAGGGAGGCGATACCCTCAGAGGCCGACTGGCGAGCAGCCTTGTCAGTGACGAAGAGACTGTCTACAGCGGGGCCACTGGTGGCGGCAGCCTTGAGGACAGCCGGCGATGGGGTAGTGGTGGCGGGAACAGAGGCGGTAACAGCGGGCATGTTTTTATAGATTCTGCCGTAAATTGTGAAATCAACATGACTGGCAGCTAGTAGGGTTATGGCGGACATCGTACGAACCTTGTACGGCGTTAAATGAACTGGTAAAATTTGTCTATGGGTCTGGGAGCAAGAAGCACGCAAAGAGAACTTGGACAAAGAAACCTCTAAAAAGTCTAATGGCCGTGGCCTGTAGGAAAAGATTGAGTGTTCAGAAAGGAAAGGGGGACCGATGGAAGTACCTCTATATGAGAGAAAGGAGAGGAAAAAGAGAGATGAGTGAATGCATTAATCCCGTCTTGGTGATTCTTTTATAGGAAATCTCTCGGCAAAGCGATGCAACCGCCGGCTGGGTCCGAAAAAAATTGTGATATCGTTGACTCGCCATTGGACAGCCTTTGATGCCGTAAGCAACCGGAATTATCGCCACCGAGTAAACACGTGGGCTTGTCAACACAACACGAGACAAGAACAAAAAGCAACATCGGCACTCGGTAATTCACAATCCATCATCAATTGTATCCATCACCGCGATCGCGTCCTATCTATCTATCATTCCTTCTCACTCAGCACAGCGAAGCTCAGAGGTTTGAATTGCTGTAGACAAAAAAAGGCCCCAAAATGGAGCATCCGTCAGCAACCCTCAAAGCCAGTGACAAGGACAAAATAAAAAAATGACTGACATAGCCGCCAGCTTCGTAAAACTTGCTATTCGCTTCAACCCAATGCAGCCGAAGCGCGTGTAGGAATGCCGAGAGACCCTACATTTTCCGTGGACCCACCCTGTTAGCGAACACAGGTTCTCCGCATTGATATTACATACGCCTACCTCCATGATGCACAGGATGGACACCGTGCAGGAAAACCACATCAGGAAGACGAATATCAACATAGCCTTGCCAAAAAGGCCCTCGAACCCCAACGCACGCGCGAGCGTCATGTCCCAGAGCACCTCGGACAGCTGCGCATGCGCAAGCGAAAGCGCCCAAAGACGCAAGTATGAGGCCGTATGCGAGATGCAGCCGAGGCAGAATTCGATCGTGTGAATTACCTGGTGGATCACCACCTCACTGAAGTCATGCTGCTCCTGTACCCTCGATGAACAATTAAAAAAATACAAATGGAAATAGAAATAGAAATCATAACTTACGTGCTCCTCATTCATGTCCGCTGCAATCGCACGACCGTGTCCTTCTTCTTCTCCCTCGAGGTCTTCGCTCCGCACACCATACTCGTCATCGTTACCCGGGAGTCCGTAATAACCGTCTCTCTGTACACCCTTTGTTTCCTTCCATAGCAGATACGGCTTGACACATAACATCCACGGCACACATATGGCTGCGATGAGCAGCAGAACAGCCTGAACGAACCCCTGCCCACGATATAGACGACTGTCCTCGCTGATCGTGCCCGGGGAGAGGAACATGCCGATAAGCATGTTCAACAACGAAGGCGGCGGTAGCGATGATTTTGACCAGTCGACAATCCACTTGTAGATGATGCAAATGACAAGATAGCCGAAAATCGATTGAAGGAAGAGCATCTGAGGAAGGAAACCGTGATAAAGGTCCATGAATCGATGGAAACGTAAATGATTTGGCAATTGTAAGCACAGTGCAAACGTCATCTAGTGAGCAAGTTAAGAATGCCTGCATGGGTATACCAAAACAAATAACAGCGTACATGAGCCACACCGAGAACGATAGACATCTTCATCTTGTAGGAATTGGTGAATATGAGGGCGTTGTCCGCCCCGTGCCAACCGGGATCAAGGCCAAACGGATACACGTGGCCGTTTGGTTCACCACGCACAATACCGCTCTCTCCTTGGGGGAACGTCCATCCCGAATGGAACAGGTGGAGTGTCTTGGAAAATACGTCGTTGTAAACGAAACCCGTGTAGATCGAGAAAAGACCCATAAGGAGAATGATATATCGGCCGCTACCATGTGTTGTCAGTGAATTTGTAGAGAAGGAATAAAAGTCCACAGACAAAAAGAATGTCCCAACAATCTCATCGAGATCGGCGCGCGCCCACTTGCGTTCATTGATAATCATCCATATCGCAGCAAAGAGAATGATTGAGCCATGTCCAATGTCCCCAAACATGACCGCAAATAGGAACGGGAATGTGATAACGGCAAAAAGGCCGGGGTTGACCTCTTGATA
>Ga0307510_10004071_pt1 | contig 17151 bp, 15 predicted proteins | sample 12_EM_MG_FD_207224 | JGI IMG/M metagenome (GOLD analysis project Ga0307510, IMG submission 207224) | Populus trichocarpa ectomycorrhiza microbial communities from riparian zone in the Pacific Northwest, United States - 12_EM | ecosystem: Host-associated > Plants > Roots > Unclassified | place...
GGTGGAGAGCACACGGGCATACTGTGTAGGGCGCATATTGTTGGAATGCCGTGACGACATTTTGAAAATGCGTCCGCTCTTCTTCTGCTTCCTTCTCAGGGTCCTTTGAGGCCATCAACTTGAACTGACTTGCTCTTGTTCATGGGGCTTCCCGCGAGGATGTGTCGAATGTCGAATAACGTGACCCGCATCGATTATCAAATTTGTATCAAATTTCAACGAATAAAATTTGTTTTTTTCTCCAGCAACCAACCTCACTTGCGCCTCGCCTAGGCCACTCTGGTCCCGAATGGGACGACAAAAGACGAGAATGTGCAGAGTTCGCTACAACAATATTCGCAAGACATGATGAGACGCGTGGTTCACCGTGTCTCCTAGCCAAGGTAAAGTCATAGCGACAAGATAAAGTTCGACTACCATACCACCTATGGCTGGCCCAAGTTGTTAGAGGTGATATCTCGCCCACCCGACACGCCAATAGAGCTCGAGGACGTATCCCGTTAACTGCATGTCGAGATAAAGCTCTATAAGCAAATGTATTCCAAGGAAATAACACTATGACACAATGATCGACTTGTTTATGTTGATGTATTGACGTCTGAATCGAGATACAGCAACGTGCAGTGTTTAAAGCACAGACACACAAGCTTACTCGAAAAGCGCCGATAAAACACGCACCCAGAGCAAGAATATCTAAGGAGAAAGGGAAAAGGCTGAACAGGGGGAGCTTAAACCAGGGGCATCACTACCCATAATATTAATGAGACCAATAGCTTGAGGTACAGTGGTATGGTAGTACAGTCCTACAGCCACAACCCACAACGAGGCCACGCCGCAAGATGCCGAAGAGCACAACCAACACCAAACACACACAATGAGGACCAAAACTGGACCAAATCCTGCAGACAACAGCGGACAACAGACAAACAAATCGGAATCGAGAAACCCCACAGATTGCCCTGGGCGTGTCAACTTGTTGTCGTTCTAAGGAATAACTGCAATTTGACATGACGCCGCCATCACCCGTGAAAACGGCCAAATCCAATAAAGTTTGTTGGGGTGAGGTCGTACATCTGGCCGAGTTGTGTTCGGCGATGACAACGATGCCTGAACACGAGGCTGAGAATGACAGTGAGGCCCCAATTCTGCGCGGCTCCGATTACTCGCGTATTGCTCGGGACACACTACGTGCGTGGATACTTCAATGCAATTCAACTACTACATGCGATGCAGTGGTGGTAGGTTTCTCTAACCCAATTCTTGTCCCTGTCCTAGTTGGCTCGCTGACCACTGCCACCGAGGACAAGGTAGCTGCCCGCAACGTTTCGAGGGGGTGTACCCCACCATCCGCGATTACCTCCTCGCCGACTTCCGTGAACACGAGATGCTGGAGGAGTCCATTACCGACGCGTGTATAACTCACGCATATATGTATACGTTAAGCTGTCGTCCTGACCACTCCCCAACATACAGTATGGGCTGCAATGTCCCAGATGGATAACTTAACCGTGGTTTGAGCCGAGTCGACTCGGTCGCTATCCTCAAGGGCCGTGAGGATAGAAACTCGGAATACTTTCAAAGCGACCGTCCTTGGCTGGGCCGTCGAATGTGGCCGTCTCTTCTTTCCCCTTCCACCACCACTGCGCGTCTCCGACAGGTAGCCCCCGCACGAAAAGGGATCCAAGCATATTCCCTCGTTTCCGACGACATGATGGATTCGGACATTACCCGTCGCGGCCGGCGTCGGTATGACGGCCGTCAATGATGGTCTCATCTTAGAAGGCGCGATATTCCAAATTGTTTCCGAAAGGAACCGTTTTACGTGGACCTCATCTATCTTATGCATGAAGTACGTACAATAACGCCTCTTCAGACAGAATCCCCATAACCTATGGCCACAGGTTCCGTACCAGGCAGAAATGGGTCAACTCGTTGACCTAATTACCGCCTCAAAAGATAGGGGAAGATCAATCTGAGTTCGGCCTTGACAGGCACAGGATGACTGTGCTTTACAAGACCGCCATTTACTCTTTCTACTTCCCGGTCGCCCTTGCGTTCAGGCTGCTATTTTTCTGCTTTCCCGTCGAGGAGAAGAACGAGTCGGATCCGGACTGCTACAAGCTCGCGTTTGACATGCTCTCGCCCCTTGGAGAGTACTTCCAGATCCAGGGCGACTACCTCGACTTTTCGCGGAGCCTGAGTTACTCGGGGAGATCGGGACCGACATGGATAACAAGTGTTCGTGGTGCATCAATACGGCCCTGAATTACGCAAACTCAACGTAGCCCACGATCTTAGACGCCGACTACGGCCGAAAGGACTCGGAGGCTGAGGCGCAGGTACCGGAGGTCTTTCGCCAACTTCGCCTCGACAGGCACTCCGGGGAGTACGAGGACAAGGCGTACGATCGTGTCAATACGCTCATTGATAAGGTCCCCGAGGTGCTTCTCCGTTGCGCGGTCCTCAACACTGGAGAAGATTTACAAGTGCACGAATTAAAAAATTTGAACCGATTCTGACTGATATTAGAGACAGGTGTCGATACCCACTCGCTCCCCCGTGCTTTCCGCTCTTTCCGCCTCATCCCCCTCGCAAAAGATGGCATGTGTTTCATGAGAAATACACATTCCCCCCCCCCTACCTCTCTACCATGTGACTGTGCCGAATAGGACAGTTTCATCTCTGCTATTTGTTCCCTGTGAAGGGTTCTCCGCTGTATTATTTTGAATCCTGTCTCCAACAGTTGACCGGCAATCGCCGGGTTTCCATTCCGGCCCGGTTCTTATCAAGGCTGTGCCTGAGGTGCACTCGGTCAACGAGCTTGTAAAAGTCAAGTCATTTGGTCACGCCATGCAACTGCTGCCGCATACCTGTGGAACATGGTGCTGTGCTACCTCATCGAACCTCGCAGGATCCATTCCGAGGTCCGCCTGCCGCAACCGTGGAGAAAACCATCCCCCCCGTCCACCTCCCGCCGCCGCCATCACGATATACCGAACACTGGCAGGTTGCGCGCCCGTCAGAGGGACCCAGCTCCCTCCACTATCTGTTCCCGTTGGAGAACATGACGGAGAATGAAACAATGCTACAGGCTGTGGCACCGGTCAAACAAAACTTCAGCGAAGCTGGCGTGGACGCAGACTACAGTACGCTCAGTAAGAGATGGCAGCATTTTTTTGCATTAACTTGAATGTATTCATTAATACTGTCATAAACGGTGAGGACAATCCGGGGTCTTGTGGACGCTGTTCCTCGTTGCGTGTCTCCGCGTCTTCATGGTGAAGATTACCATGCAATCCGCGGCAGCGGCGAAGCGCACGGACGAAATCAATTGACTTACTTAAAATTTGGCCTTAAATCGGTCATCAGAAGAGCCAGGCGAGTGGGCCTCCCCCCCCGTCATTCTGTCTTCTTCGTTCTATCCCCTCGCGAAAGATGACCTGCATTTATGAAACAACCAACGTTTCCCAGCTTCTACTGCGCCATGTGACTGATTGAAAAGGGAAAATCGGTTGAAATCACTGATCGTCACTGATCAGCTTAGGTAAGTTGTGCCAACGCCTGTCCCGCGAGGCAGCCTCCCTCTCACCGAACGACACATTGTGTCGAACCGCCATTCTCCCTTTCCTTAGCCTATCTCCTCCAGACGAACGTACGATCCATCGGCACTATGTCTTCCACTCGATATACGGTGACTCCCACCTCTAACTTCCAATTGATCACCAAAGCGTTGCAAGACTATGCTAAGCAAACCGGAATAGATCTCGCAAAGCATCCTTCTGCCGAACGGCTCGAACTCCTGGATTCTCCTGGTGACGTCCTTCGGATATTTCAAGAGCGAGAGAATGCTTTTCGAAAGTTTCGCAATAGGAATCGGACTCTGATAAATTGCCTCCACCCAGCAGTGCAGACCCTGCATGCCTTCTCAGGCGTCATTGGCGAGGCAGCTAGCATAGTGAGCCACACATACCTTTCTTATTTGATTTATGGGTGATTCAATGCGATCTTGCCAGGGCTTCCCACCGGTAAAAGCTATCTTTGTTGGAATCGATGCTCTACTCGCTGTACGTACCACCCCGAACGTTCTTCAACTAAACCTCACGTGACGTATGGACGTGGCTATGGCAGGCTGCCGGTGGGGTCAGTTCAAGCTACGATTCTCTCCTCGACCTCTTTGACCGCATTGGGTATTTCCTCAAGCGCCTTGATATTTATATCGGCCTCCCGCCTACCCAGATGATGACAGATCTTATTGTGGAAGTCATGGCTGAACTGCTCTCCGTGCTTAGCCTGACGACGAAGCTGATCGAGCAGGGACGCCGCTGTAAGTGCACCGGTGCATACTCATATCTCGTGACTCAGTGTGTTATAGCGATGTTCGCCAAGAAGCTGTTACGCAAGAACGATGTTGAGGCTGTCCTACGAAAGTTGGATCAATTGACCCAGGAAGAGACTCGGATGGCGACTGCACAGATCCTGTGTGTGGTCCGTCGCCTTGAAACAAATAAGGGGGTTACCATGGAAGGTGCCTGGTGCCTGCGTGTTGTCGATAGCTCGTTGCTGAGCGCGCATTCTGTTAGATGGCCGGGCAGCAGAGAGAATTCAGATTGAAAGCGATGCCACTACGGTGAAACGTTTGTCATTCCCCTTTTCGGTCTTGGTTCGAGGCTCGACGTTATCTTACAGGTCACTGGTCGCGGAGAGATGTGGCACAGTGGCTCTCTCCTCCCGACCCTTCGACGAACCACGACACCATTTGGAAGGCTCACCATAGCGGAACTACAACATGGTTCTTGGAAAGCAACCTATTCAAACAGTGGAAGGCGAATGGGTCGCTCTTGTGGGTGCATGGCAAAAGTATGTTCCTCCAACTGCTGGCGTGCCATTTCATTGATAGTCCTGGTGTCATAGCTGGTTCAGGGAAAAGCACCCTTCTGTGCGTGTCGTCTACATGACTGATGTTCGAGATTTTTAATATCGCTGATTAGTTCTGCAATCGTTCAAGACATTGATCATATGCGTGCAGCTGGATTGGCCATGCTGGCTTACTATTATTTTGACTCTCGGGAATCCAAGAAGCAAGACCTATATGGCCTCCTGTCCTCTCTCCTTTGGCAACTTTCTGCCAAATCAGATTCTTATCTTGACATCCTCTTCAAATTATATTCAGACAGTGCCAGCGGCACGCGAAAACCCAGCACTAGCGCAGCTAATAGGTGTTTAACAGATATGCTGAACCTCCCGGGACAGGGCCGGATATATATCATCGTTGACGCTCTCGATCAATGTCATGCTAGTAATGTCCCTGGGAGGCCATCTGCCCACGAAGAGGTCCTAGAACTCATCAAAGAATTGGTTGGTTTTGAAATCCCGAACGTACATCTGTGCGTCGCCAGTCGTCCAGAAATTGACGTCATGAGGTTTCTCCGGCCTTTGAAACCTCTCGAAATCTCCCTCCATGATGAGGATGGGCAAAAGAATGATGTGGCCAAGTACATCGAGTCAGCTGTCCATTCATATTCAGAGACGAATGGGTGGAACAACGAAGAAACGCAGCTTATCATTGACACGTTGTCAAAAGACGCAAACGGCATGTAAGCCTTCTCGCCCATGGTCTGCTGCTTCACAATAGATGCTGATGCGCTCTCTTGCTGTAGGTTTCAATGGGTTGTTTGCCAAATTGACAGGCTGCGCCGCAGTTTTCCCGCCAATATTTGGAGCATTTTGAAAGACTTGCCGAAGAGTTTGGATGAAACATATTGCCACACACTGCTGGGGATAGACGAAGAGAAACGAGAATATGCCCAACGTCTCTTCCGCTGCCTTACAGTGGCCTTTCGCCCTCTCCACGCCGAAGAACTTGCCGAACTTTTTGCGGTTAGCTTTAACACAGCTGGTCCCACCACATTTCACCCAAATTGGCGGCTACCGAATGCGGAAGAAGCCGTGTTGTCTGCATGTTCCAGCCTTATATCCGTCGACAACGTCGCAGGCTCCCGAGTTGTTCAATTTTCCCACTCCTCTGTCAAAGATTTCTTGACATCAACCCACCTTTCGAAAATGGAAGAAAGTCTTTCGTACTATCACATTGTCCCCGAGTCTGCACATATGATTCTTGCACACGCTTGCCTTTGTGTGCTCCTCCAACTCGATAGCGGTATCGACAAAAAGAACATCGGTCGCTTTCCTCTCGCCCTATACGCCGCTCGACACTGGTTCGATCATGTGCAGCCTGGGGACATGTCGCCGCACATTCAGGAAATGGTGAAGAGTCTTTTTGATCCGGAAAAGCCACATTTTGCAGCATGGGTTTGGCTGTACGACATAGACCGTCATTGGAGGGAACCTATGTCCGAGATGTACCCAACAAGACCAGCGGCAGGACCCCTGTATTATGCCACGACATGCGGTTTCCACAGTCTCACAGAGTACCTTCTTTCTGGTCTTTCACAAGACGTGAATAGCAGGGGTGGTTCTTACACGACTCCATTACATGCCGCCTCGGTCAAGGGTCATTTCGGGGTCGTATCGCTACTCCTTAGACGTGGCGCAGATCCTAACGCTTGCGATGAAGAAGGTTTAACTCCGCTTCACAGGCTATCACGAGGCGGACACCCAGTCGTCGCGCAATCATTACTCAAAATTGCGTGTCTACTCCTCGGTTCTGGTGCAAACATGGATGTTTTCGACAAGCAAGGCTGGACACCATTACACACGGCAGCACAAAATGGCCATTGTGAAATGGTGGCACTCTTACTTGACCATAGGGCAAGACTTGATGAGCAGAATCAGACCCAAATGACGCCATTGTCCCTGGCCAGTGGTAATGGGACGCTTGAAGTTCTACCGGACCGTGGCGCTGACCTGAATTTCTGGGACAAGGAAGGATGGACCCTATTACACTCCGCCTCTCAATATGGTCATCCTGATATCGTACGACTGTTGCTAGACCGCGGCGCTGATGTGAACGCACGAAAAGTAGATGGCCGGACTCCGCTGCACCTCGCATCACGATATGGACACCTCGCCGTCGCACAGGTGTTACTCGATTGTGGCGCTCATATTGATGCACGCCAAGTAGATGGCTGGTCCCCACTACATCTCGCATCATCCAATGGCCACCTCGAAGTCGTAATGTTACTCATCCGGCATCAGGCAACCGTCGACCGCCGGAATATCGAAGGGGAAACTCCCTTAGACCGGGCCTCGGGGGCAGGGCACCTCGACATTGCAAGGTTCTTAATCGGGTGTGGCGCGGTGGTGGGTTCCTTTGATGAGAAAGGTTGGAGTCCATTCCACGCAGCATCAAGGAATGGGCACCTCAATGTCGTGAAGTTCCTGCTACTAGAACACTGCGTCGATGTCGACATCCGAAACAAAAATGGAGACACCGCATTGTACCTGGCGTCTGGCAGTGGGAACGGGAGCCTCGACGTTGTACGCATCCTAATCGAGAAAGGGGCAAATATCCATACCATGAACAACAAGGGTTGGAACCCGTTGCATGTCGCATCAAAAGTTGGGGCTCTCGAAATCGTGCAACTTCTCATCAACTCTGGCGCTGCCGCCAATATTCCCAACAAAACCCAAAAAACCCCGCTGGCCTTAGCGTCGGGCAATGGAAATGTCGAAGTGTCACGCTTCCTCATCGAGCGTGGGGCTGATCTGAATGCACGAGACAACAAGGGATGGACCGCACTACATTTTACGTCACAATATGGACGTCTTGACATGACGCAGTTGTTATTAGACAGCGGCGGGAATGCGAACGCCCAGAACGACGACCTCGGGAGCCCATTGCACTTGGCATCAGCCAACGGCCACCTCGATGTTGTAAAGCTGTTGCTTTGGTGGGGCGCGGATTTCAGCATGGCCGACAATGCCAAGAAAACTCCAGCAGAGTTGGCATCGGAGAATGACAAGGCCGAGGTTGCGAGATTCCTAGCCGAGTATGAGGCAGAGATCAATCTCCAAAGGAAACTACAACCGGCCACATTTGAAACAGCTCAACGTGGTATTGGGAAAGATGAGAAGGGGAAGGGAAAGGCTTCGTTGCACAGTGCCTCGGAAGTGGGTAACCTCCAAGGCGTGAAACTGTGGCTTGAGCAGGGCGCGCTGGTGGATTCACGTGCCAAGGCTGGCTGGACCCCCCTGCACGTAGCATCACGATGCGGACATCTTCAAGTTTCGCGCATGCTCATCGACTATGGTGCAAACGTCAATGCGACAAAGCAGGACCACTGGACTCCATTACATCTCTCAGCAGCCAATGGACACCTCCTGGTCGTGAAACTGTTACTGGATTGTGGCGCGGATGCGGGGGTGGTAAATGATGACGGCCACACCCCATACCAACTATCAATAGCACGTGGGCACCGAAAGGTCGCAGATTTAATCAAGTAACGTGCCGCGCGTGGAGCATGATGTATAACGTTCGAAAAAATGATCATATTATAATAGTCTTTTATGAGGACTCCCCACTGTTTCCTATATCGACACCATCTATGTCGAGTCAGGACATGAAACACGCCAGCAGCCTTCTTTCGCGCTGCCAGTCCCTAACCACGGGAGAGGTATGCCCGTGATGCACCAACCCTGTCCTCGCACGTTGACATGCAGATACCACACTACGAGAGATCTCCGGTGACAACTATGACCGCAACGTCGCGAGGTGTGAAGCATCCGCAGTTGTCAACGTCCCACGCAGGCGGCCATACCGCGCCCTCTCGTCTTCTGCGTCTCTGTGGAAGATCTACGAACACGCGAAGGCGATCGATTGACAGAGAGGAGGCGTCCATATCTCTCCCCCTCTTTCTGTCCCATTTTCTGCGCTCACGCATCATTGCACATATGGTATATAATAGTGTGGATTTTGCTTCAACTTCCCCCCAATTATAGCGCCATCGCGCGCCTCACACACGCAGCGAACAAACACGGGAGAAAGTGCGACAAACGGGTGGATAACGCGAACGCCACGCACAGACCAAACACCACTACGTTGGTGTTCCCATCTCAGACCAAATAAAATCACCTGGGCCGTCAACGTCACGCTCACCAATCTCACCGGAGTACACGTTATGCGATGATGGCCAACATGCTATTGAGGTAAAATGCAGAATTGTTAAGTCACGTGTACAGGCACCGGCGCCAACAGCATGTAAATATTCTGGAAGTGCTACATGGACTCGAAAAAAAAACCTGTGCTTTAGCACGAGACAAGGGGTACGTGCAGACACATCCCAAAATCGTGCACCTGACTACAGATATCACTCAGGTATTGTCTACACTAACTCTTTGGTACCCGATGGCCCTCGTTTTAATCATCGTTTTGAGCATCACTTTGAGCATCGTCTGGATTTGTACCTGTGCTTGAGGTGCTCGTGGCTGTCTGACGTACGTCTATTCAGGTATGTGGATATCACCAACAGCAGTCATGACCTACTGATTTCCGTGAGGGCGGGCCGTTATAGTCTTCATCCTTACTCCCGGGGACGTTCTGTGGAGGTACATAGCCGACTGGATCATGGCCTGTACCAGTACCCACACCGTGATTTACATACGCGTCATTGTGGTCGGTTTCATCCGGCTGTTGTGGTGCCGTTAGGTCTCAGGGATCTGGTGGGTTGGCGCATATAGTTGGATAGTGTCAACTCACCACTGAGGACAGAGCATGAGTGAACCTAGGGCGCTCGGCGCTGGTGGCGCTGCTCGGGGGCGCCGGTCTGGGGGACAAAGGAACTGGCCGGGCAGTGGACATAGACAGGTCCGGAACTGCGGAGGGTTGTTGTCCTGGGGTCCCCTGCTCGTGGGTGCCCACATAGGACCCCTCTACATTCCCCCCTCCCTTGTCTGCCCCATCGTCAGTGATGGCCGAAAGAGGATTTCTTCTGGTAGAGGAGCTCCCGGGGGCATCAAGAGAGCCCAATGATGGGGGTATTAGGGTGTCACTATTGTTCGATGTGGTTGTTAAATTTGCATTCCCTCCACCTGCTGAATCCCCGTCTGTCTGCACCGTGACATCTCTACCATCGTCGACTCCGTCCCCACTCCGACCACTTCCCTGGATGATGGTTAAATCTGCATGCCACAGGAAGGATGCAGAATGGAGGATATTCCAGACTCACATTGAGGTCGTGCTCAGGACCTTCATTTCCGCATCGAAATGGGATACAAGTGAACGCATGTAATGAGCGAAAGAATTTCCAGGGTCTTCCCCAAAATCCGACACTTCTTCCACCTGAAGTTGGCACTATGTCTTCTTCTGGTCGTGCTTCGCAATGATGGGTTGTAATGCCGGGGTGCCGTTTGTTCTCGGTCCTGGGAGGGGACCCGAATTGAACGGGGGGCTGGCAGGTTGTGGGTGCGGCACTCATAGTTGTCGATGACCAAGGGAGTGATAATTGGCAGCGCGAAGTAAGCCAGACTTTGACAGTGCTCAGCTAATATCCCATGAACCATTCCCATTCTGGAGAAGGATAACACTCTGCATGAAGGGGACTATTTCAGGGTTGATTGCGTCGTTCCAAGGCGTGGGCTCGGGTGGTACAATTCAGGCAGTGTTAGGGCACCAATCTCCTTCATTTGTGAGTCACGTGACACCGCTCTACAATTTATAAATTTATTTCATTTCAGGATATATCACGTTTCACGTTTCCCATTCAGTTTCTGACAGGCGGTGACAGCTGGCCAATCAGATTGTCAAGATTGAGGATGAATTTCGAATCCAAAGGACAAGATTTCATCTAGATTTATCAGTCTGGGATTTTTATTTTTATTTTTGGATCCATTGTTGTGTGCCTTGGGGAACAGAGCCCCAGATAGCACCTCTAGGAAATTTTTACGAACTACTGGTGTGATGATATGTTCATGAGTCCTAATGATTCGGCTTTCAAATTTCAACTTTCAACCCCCATAGCCCTGAGGCCATCATTGCACAACATGAACTACAGTGAGTTTGGCGAGCGCGGCGTTGGCGCGCCAGGAGATCGGGATGGTATGGTGGGATTGCTTCTTTGTTGGAGGAGTGTGCGTGTGTGTGGCGCTTGTGGAGATCGCCTGTATGTCGCTGGTGCGTGATTAGTGACTCCGCGACGCCCTCAACTGGAGCTGGTGGACGCGAACTGAAGAAGGGAGAAAAAAATTTGAGTGACAGGTACAGGTAAATCAGTGCTGTCAGCCAAAACATGTACTGTAGTGGATTGCGACGGTTGTAGCATTAGCTTTTTTTTTTTTTTTTTTAGAATTAGAGTTTATACACCACAGTCTATCAACTACAAGTGTCGTGCTACGAATTAGCTATGGTTTTATGTCGGGAATGATATAGGGCCTAGCTATGATGGGGAGCATAAGATGCTGATTGGAAAAAAGGGTTTAAATAACTATAAATAAGTGAGTCATGGGGGGTCGGGTCTTGGTGGAAGGGGGCATAAAAGGGAGTTCGAAGCAAAAAGGAATGTAAGTAGGGAAACAGTGCCTTTGAAGGTATGGAATATTGTATGTGGGTTGGGATTATGTCCAAGTATGTCTCTCCAGAGCCTAGTAGAGCGCGGGCATGAGAAGATTGCGTGGTGTGTTGAATGGGGTTGGTGTCATCTGCGTGCACCGGCATGGAGTGGTTGATATGGTGGTGGTGAGTTGGAGTGGGATTGGGGTGTGTTGGGGTCGAGGAATTCTCTCATGAGGTGTGCGAAGCCTGGGTCTCGGTCCACCGCATCAGGTGAATGTGATTCACTGTTGCTTGGTGAACCATTGTCCCAGTCTGACTTGATGGTTGGTTGGGTCTCGCCATCCAACGGTCCAGTGTGGTCCTGTAGAGGGAAGGAACACTCACATGTGGTGTTATCCCCGGCTTGAGGGCGAAACCGACACGAGTAATCACCAGCAAAACAGTGTTTGAAGAAGACTTGGAGGGCGATAGAGGACGCACGTTGTTGTTTGAGTGAGAGAGCACCCATCATAAATGGGGGTGGCTCCGGGGTGGACGGGATTGGGATAACGTGGTTGGGTGCCCACTTGCAAGGGATGGGGTTCCTTTCGTAGTCTTCACGCCATAGTCGGAAGGCGAGGAGTTTTGGTGTTTCAGGGGGAGGGGTGAGGTCAGTGCGCCCAGCTTGAATGCGGAGGTTGTCTAGGACATGGTCTTTCTGTGGAGGGCCCGGCCAGTCGCATGGGAAGATCCTCGGGTCTGGGATATGGCCGTCAGGAGAGGGTTCAGGGGCACGAAGCCCCCTGAAACACCTTATCATAGCAAGCTGTTGTATGTACTTTAACAAAATACGCAAGAAAGCTACATCTACCAAAGCACACCTAAATCCTGGACTGGCCTTATCAGCTAATCTACAGGACCACAAAAGGTCCGCTCTCAGGTTTCCGGCCCGATACCGCATCTAGTCCCACGACTTGCCAGTTACCGCGGGCGCAGCATAGTAGTCTGCGTGACAGGGGTAGGGGGGGGGAGTGAATAGGGCACGAGGTGTGCACAGGGTTCCACGCCCATGCTTCTTCGCATGCCGGCCTCACCCCCCCAAGCCCCTTTGGATCAGCCGAGGCTTCACCGTACAATGTGGCATTGTGCACCCTGAGGAGGGCCCAAACCCAGTCGGTCATCCCAGTTCACTGCGCCGTGGCGCTCCCTGAGAATCGCTCTGAGGCACAAAGGGCCCGAAACCTTTGGCAACGCCAAGGAGCAGCTGAAGCCACTCATCCTCCAAGGAGGGAAAGCCCCAAAGGGCAAAAGCTGCTCTACGCAGCAATGACCCCAGCCCAGAGGCTGAATGTCAAGGGGGCAGACTAATCGTGGTCGGTCTGCTAGCGACGATGTCAAAGTCGGTGGGGTAGGCAGTGTTGATGACTTTTCAGTCCGGCCCAAGGGCTTGCAGTTCCTCACCACTGACAACATGCCAGTGCCCATGACAACAACAGGTGGTACCAGGTAGCTCTCTTGGCTGGTCCAGGAGGGGGGAGGGCGAATTGAAGATGCCACCCAAGGGGAGGTGATGGTGGTTGCAGAACAAGGAGAGCTGTGTAGCATTAGCTTACGACGGTAGTGCTGGTCCATGACAGCGTGAATAACTCGGCGGCCGGAGATAGCGAAGTGTATCTCGATTGATAATGAATTAACGACGGACCTAGGTGTATACCATGGAATACAGTACAGGTACACGAGCCATCATGGCTTTGAGTATCATAATACTCCAAGGCTGAGATAAGAAAGGTATGAAGAAATCCAGGGGAAAGGAACTACTCATTCGAGTCCCTAAAGGTTGTCGGTTGTCGAATTGTCCCAGCCTGTAGCCTTTTTGGAATCAACCACCTTCGACCACGTGACACGCCTAGCCCTCCTCACTCCCTCCTCTCAACTCCTCGCCTCCAAACTCGTCTTCATCCATCCTCATTGCCATACCTCACAGCCAAGTCTCCCCCCCTCGTCGCGCCCCAAATCATACGGCCGAAGACTCGCGGTTCGTTCAAACCTCGTCGGCTGACGTCACAAGCACACGCCGCCTCGAAAAGCCCGCCGTACCACGTAGCACTCGTCGGACGTGGCCCCTCGCAACTCTGGCATCGGCCTTGACCACGTCTATGTTAAGAAGAACTCTTACTGTACCCAGGACTTATTGATATCTCTTTTCGTACGTTTCATCGTTTTCCATTCGTCCTCGACTTCCTTCTCTCCATTCCACAACTCCCTCTTTTTACTTTAAACCTCTAGCACCGAACGTCGTAACGCCCCTTTCACCCTCGTTGACCATGCGCCCGCTGTCGAGCACGTCAATACGGTTCAGAATTTTTTCTTTATCTCGGACACCACCTCTTCGCCGTCGTCTCCGCCCGGGTCTGTCACCGGCAGGACCGCAAGCGTTTCCCCCTCTACTCTACCTGCGCGTAGCATACTTGTATTGCACTCTCGTGTACAATCCCCCTCGCCTGGCCTCGTGAAAGGAAGGCAATCGAGCCCCGCGTTATCCCCCTTTGCATCTGTGTTTTCGCCCGCGCCCGACCGGTTGAGTGACTTGACGGCAAACCGACGTACCATGCTGTCAATCGTCTCGCTGGTCTCGCGCTCCCTTCTCGTCTCTGTTTCGTGCTCTCTCCCTCCTCAAGCTTTTATGTCCCGTTGGGGTTTCCCTCCGCGCGTCCCATAACCCCTCCAGGGGAAACGCATTTATGCACACCAGGCCCCTCCAAAGATAACCTGGTAGCGTGGGACACTCAACTACCATATCTGGGTGGCAATACCGACTTAAACCCAGAATGGCAGCAGCGGGCTTCGAACCTCCGAACTAAAGGGACCAGCAACAAGTTTACCCACGAGACCGCGCCACCAAAGCGGCCCCTCATACCTCCATTTAGGTAAATTGGGAATCGGAAGGTCCCATCACGGCGGGACATGAGCGGAAACGTCGACTTCCAAGCCTGTAAATATCAGTCCAGATTGAGCACGTGATCAACTTATCACTCGTATACCGTATACAGACGCGATACTGATGCCTGTATACCGCCACCATCAACACTCACACAGAAGTGTGCCAGCAACTACTCCGCAAAGGCATCGTCATTGCGTGCGAGTCCCACAGGGCCAGATAATTCATCAGCAGGCCAGCCTTCCTGGTACCGTGACCATGGATCCACAGACTACCCACTGTACCCAGCAGGTGTGAATGCCGTCGCAACACTCCCACGCCAATGGCAGATAGCTACTCCGACACAGCCAGGTTGGTTTGGTTCCAGTGGACACACCCCGTGGATATGGTGGAGTCATCGTGCATGTTCTTGCCGGTGGATGCATGTGATTACCGTGATTTCTGTGGGAACACGATCACAGCAGCGCAGAGCTAGTACCCATTGGTCACCAGTGACTTAGTGACTTCAGCATGGGTGAGAAAATCATCTTCGGGCAAGCAAACCGGTGCGCTATCATCGCCTTGCTTAAGTCAAACCACTGGCGGGGTAGTAGATAGTAACAGTCTTCTCCCCCCGAGTCAGAAGTAAGGGTTGATGCTCCCCTTGGATCGCGGGTAGGTATCCTCAGATCATCTTGTCGCGTCGTTGAAGGTCACAAATAACTCCGTGCCTTGCAAGTCGAGTAGGTGGATGCTGTCAGACGTTCTGGTCACCACCCGCAGCGGCTACAATTCACGGCAATAATACAGCGCCCGCGGTGTAGGTACCGTACACGAGCGACGGCCCTGGTTGTAGAGATGATTATGCCAAGAAGCACAAAGATGGAGCAGAGAGGCGATCTGATATATACAACCGCAAAAGTGGTGTTCGTTCACGAGTGAGTACTAGGTGGTCACCTCGATCGGCATGATGATGCCAGCAAAACGTTCTAGATTCTAGTATGATCGCACATCGGGGGACTCCGCACAGGTATGGGTTATGCTGGCAAATTATCAATGACATGGTTTCTCCTGCGAGTACACAACGTAGGTTATGTTGTCGTACACTCTTAGCTAAGGCAAAGTCACAGCGACAAGATGGATTTCGACCACCATGACACCTTTGGTTGGCCCAAGTTGTTAGAGGTGGTATTTCGTCCACTGGATATTCCAAGAGAGCTCTAGAACGTATACCGTTCACTGCGCACCGGAGATAAGCCAATGTATGCCAAGGAAATAACAACATGACACACTGAATGATCGACTTGTTTATGTTGATGTATTGATGTCTGGAGCGAGATACAGCCACGTGCGGTGTGTGAAAGACGGATGCACAAGTTTACTTGGAAAGCGTCGATAGAACACACACAGAGAATGCATGACTATGCATGAATATCGAAAGGGAAAAGGGGGAGCTTAAACCAGGGGCATCACCGCCCACACCACCGCCCATGCAGTAGCGGGCGCCACAAGTGCCGGCACTTGTGGAACGCCGCGAGATGCCGAAGAGTAAACCACCACCAACACACGCAATCAGAACCAAACTCTGCCGACAAACACCGAACTTGAACAAAATCGAATCGAAAACCCCCGCAGATTGCCCCGGGTCTGTCAACTTGTTTTCGTTCTAAGGAATGACTGCCAACTTTGACATGACGTCGCTGAGAATGACAGTGAGGCCCCATTTCTGCGCGGCTCCGATTACTCGCGTACTTGTTCGCGACACACTATTTGACTTGCCTGGATGCTTTCATGCCATCCAACTGCTACATGCGATGCAGCGGTTGTGGATTTCTCCAACCCAGTTCTTTCCCCCGTCTTAGTTCGCTCCCTGACCGCCGCCACCAAGGACAAGGTAGCCGTCCGCAACGTTTCGAGGCGGTGTGCTGTACTCAGCCACCCGCGATTACCTCCTCGCTGACTTCCGTCAAAAAGATGCCGGAGGAGACCATGGGGTACTACCGACGTGTGTGTAACTCACGCATATATGCATCCGTTACGCTGGCATCCTGATCACTGTCCAACACAGAGTATGGGCTACAACGTCCCAGGAAGAAAACTTAACCGTGGTTTGAGCATCGTCGCCCCGGTCGCTATCCTCAAGCCTGAGGATCGTGAGCATAGACATTCGGAATACTTTCAAAGCGACCGTCCTCGGCTGGACCATCGAATTCTCCTTTCCCCTTCCACCCCCACTGCGCGTCTCCGACATGTAGCCCCCACACGAAAGGGCTCCAAGCATATGTCCTCATTTCCGACGACATGATGGATTCGAGCATTACTCGTCGCGGCCGGTCCTGCTGGTACCGCGTGGATGGCGTCGGTATGACGGCCGTCATCGATGCGTCCATCCTGGAAGGCGCGATATTCCAACTTATTTCTAGAAGGAACCGTTTTGTTGACCTCATCGATCTATGCATGAAGGACGTGCAATAACACCTCTTCAGACGGAATCCCCATGACCTATGGCCACAGGTTTCGTTCCAGACAGAAATGGATCAACGAAAGATAGGGTGGATCAATCTAAGGTCGTCCTTGACAGGCACAGGACGATTGTGCTTTAAGACCGCCATATACTCTTTCTACTTCTCGGTCGCCCTCGCCCTGCTGTTTTGCGGCTTCTCCGTTGAGAAGAAGAACGAGTCGGATCCGGACTACTCCAAGCTCGCGTTTGACATGCTCTCGCCTCTTGGAGATTACTTCCAGGTCCAGGACAATTCCTTCGACTTTTCGCGGAGCCTGAGTTACTCGGGAGGATCGGAACCAACAT
>Ga0307510_10004072_pt1 | contig 17151 bp, 14 predicted proteins | sample 12_EM_MG_FD_207224 | JGI IMG/M metagenome (GOLD analysis project Ga0307510, IMG submission 207224) | Populus trichocarpa ectomycorrhiza microbial communities from riparian zone in the Pacific Northwest, United States - 12_EM | ecosystem: Host-associated > Plants > Roots > Unclassified | place...
CTGCACCCCCAGGACGTACTTTTGGCTTTGCTGACCCGCCCGACCGATCGTCCTTTCGTCCCAAAACGCCAGGCCCCGTCGCCGGCCGTTCTACTCCCACCACTCCTGCGCTCGTTCGTCCTCCAACCATCCTATGTAGGTCTATCGTCACATTTTGGATTCAAAGGAAAGCTCGCTTAACAGTTGGTTCTCGTTAGTCCGTCCGAAGCCTTTTTGGAGGCACACTTCACGCTCGGCCGTGACTGGAACGTTCTACGCGTCGTCTCTTCATCCCATTCGCCGCTCGACGTTTATAGCTGCCGGACTTCAGTTTGACAGGCCCGTCGCAGACCTATCTGCCCTAGGTGTTGAGTCACGCGTAGGGATTGTCGTATTGTTGCCCGACCCACTCCCTTGAACCCTTCCCCCGCTATGCCCGACTCGCGCACACCAATACCAAATCACGTGCGCGAAGCCGCGGATTTGCGGCCCATTAGCAGGCCGAATGTGAATTTCGATCGCACTGCGGCCCCTCTTCCCACGCGCGCCATCCGGGACGATGTTGGGACCAATCACCTCCAAGATCTGCTGCGGCAGCCTACGCGCGTGTTGGATTTGGGCAATGATGCGCGCTTAGATGCGCCTCTCCCCGTTTCGACTTCTTCGATCAATTGGTGGCCGTACCCACCATGGGGTCAGTCGACTGTGTCGCTTACCCCCTCGGAAACGGCAACGTCCTCTTTATTACCTTCCCTTGTTGCTGCGGTTTCATTGGACACTTCGTCATCCACAACATCGTCTCTGGCGGTGACAACGACACCCAATCCTAGTGGAGTTCCAAGCGTCACCGTAATCTCCGTTCCTGTGTCCCCACCTGCGACCTCCCAACCCTCGCGCTCTAACGTCCATGCCAGTGCACATTCCGGCTTCAATCCGCTCTACCTCATTCCGGTTTTCATCGCAATTGGCCTTGTGATCGGTGCACTCTCCGGACTTCTAGGCTACCGGTGGTACATGCGACGCCAGGCGCGGAACGGTGGTGGCAGTAGTGGTTCCTGGAAAGCAACTCTGGTCCCAGGTCCACCGTATGTTCCTATGAATGACGGAAACCATAATGCGGGAATGCAAGAGGCACCGCTAACCCCCGTCGGTAGTCCGAGCAAGTATACTCGCCATGGCGCTCCTCGCGCCGCCGGCTCACGTCGCGCCAGTACGCACAACGCTGCCCCACCTTCACGCGAGGCTGCCGCCGGCAGCGCCGGATCCTCTAATTCACGTCCTTTGTCCGCCAGTCCCACGCGTGCTCGTTCACGAGGGAGCGCCATATCTCCTTTTTCACTGTCTGATGAGGAAACTAGTCGACGCAATCCCTCTCGCAATACATCTATCCGTCGCAACATCCTCAAGTGTCTGCAACGAGGACCTGACCGAAACACCCGGGGCGTATCACGGGATCTATCCCGGCGGACTGCACAAACATATGTCAGTACCGCTAGTGCGTACTCTGGGACCCATTCAGGTGATTCCCGCGCTCCGAGCGCTGTGCCACCTTCCACTCCCCCTTCCTGCGACAACAATACCGAATGGGTGCCTGGAAGCGGCTTTCGAATTGTCGAGGAAATCATCTCCAGTCCTTCCACTGCTAACCAGTCCTCCCAATCTGGCTTACCCGGGCCGACGAGCGCATGGGATAACCGCGAGGCACTACGCCAGGCGGTCGACAGTCACCCAGGCGAACGCTGGCTGGCGTGGACCCGAAGCTGGGCTTCCAGCCCTCCACCTCCCGGCCAGGACAGATTCACGGCTGTTCCCTCTCGGCGCGTCGTGCATGAGAAGAAGGACGTCGAAGCGCTCCTCCGGAGTCCTCCCCAAGTCACCTCAAGCCCACTCCAGTCGACGCTGACGTTCAGTCCCCAGCTCGGGTTGCCCGCACGACCAGGCACCGGCACCAAGCCGCACCTCGTCCAAGGGACCACTCGAACAAGGGCCGCGCGGGGAATTTCAAACGCAAGCAGCGTTGCGCAAGGAGATGGACATGGCACGCCAGCGATGCGTTATGCGGCGCGACAAACCGCTCTTTCGCGTGTGGACGAGATCCTCGCCCGCAGCTACTCGCGGGATCTGGCGCACGATAGCCCAAATGGCTTTGGCGCTGCACCTGCTTCGTTGGATGACATTGCGTGGGCTGCGGGAATCGAGCAGCGCCTTGCGGTAGCGGATTATGCTGATAGAGGTGGAGTTTGAGATTGCGTACGTACTGCAGAGCCTGGAGTTCAGCAGGACAATGACAGTATGATAATAGCATGTGTTGAGCTTTGAGATCTCCTGATTTGCCTGCTTTGTTACCAAAGATACGCTGAGCAACAATGACGGTCGCTTCGGCACGTGTCTATTCGCCACGGCAACCTCGACATTGGGAGTTGGTCTGCGCAAAAGGACTAGCGAAAGATAGTTAAGACAAATACGTATCCTATGGGGTTATTTATACAGCGACACAAACCACGAGGTACAGTCCCTTGTGAACCATTGCTTTATTGTGACCCATCCTCGGAATTTGGGCAAAAAAAGTCGATGGATGACGTTGGTGCTCTGACGTATTCCGTTCCGGGGCAGCATGACATTTACCCCTTACAACCAATGCTGGTCGCGATGGACTTTGACTTCCGTTCGGGGCAGAGGGGATGCTCGCTTTTGTCGAGAATACAATACGTTCATGTTGGTGCTTGCTTGACCGGGGAATGAAGCAAACGTCAAAGGCAGGCGACACCCGCCGAGTCGTCCGATATTGATTATTATTTCCATTTGAGAACGCATGATTGCTTTTTCCATGGATCGCAGCTCTTAGATCGGGTGCTGGGTGCTGCTCAAGACGATGGTCGCGTAGTCAACATCTAGTAAGGTCGTGTTACACTTTTGTGCAGAGTGACTACTTTGAAATAGTAGCCGCTCGTCCGAGTCAGACGGGGGAATGCGTGCGATTTGGGAACTTGAAGGAATGTTCGATTATACAGTGGTCGGTGTCTCTCTCGTCACGGCCTCAGCTCAGCTTGGCGAAATCAGTGCCCAGCGCACCAAATGTTAACTGAGCCAGCTCAAGCAGCACAGCTCTGGCTGCCAGTGGCTCCGGTTACTTGAGCTGCTGCAACACTAGTCATGTGGAACCATGAAACGTTTTTTTATCTGATTGAATATGAGACCCCTGCCTGGAATTGCTGACTTGGCCATGCTGATCATTATGCTGGCCTTGTCATTCTCATGGCTTTTCCAGTGTCTGCACATTGGTTCTATATTCTGTTGTATCCCAGACATTCGTGGCAATGTGTGCATGAGGCATGCCTCATGAGAGAGTTCCTCGACCCCAACGCACCCCGATCCCACTCCAACTCACCACCACTGTATCAACCACTCTGTGCTGGCGCACGCAGACGACGCCAACTGTAACCAGCATCTGGAGCAGGCAGTGGGACCAGAGTAAGTTTGGCAACCAGGCCATAGAAGTGCGTAAGTTTTGGGGATTGAGTATGGGACTTGGGAGTGGAGTAGCCCCACCCAGTATGCGGTTGTAGGATAAAAGGAGTGACTATAGTAGTAGTAGGAGCAAGTCAAATCTCCTGTCTAGTTACCCAACTTCTATAACATTGATTTGAGTCTAGTGTTCACGGTGGTGACATTAGATTTGACTTGATTTCTCTCTCTTTCATCACGGCTAGTTCAAGCACTTCTGGGCCAGTGAAGCTCAAGGACTGATACTATCTAACAGATTATGAGCTTGCCCAAAGAACTCATAACAATCAAGTTGAACAGATATACGAAGACAATCCTAAAAATCCCATAGGAGTAGAGTTCCAGGGATTCTGAGTTGAAGAAGAACATACAATCGAAAACGAAGGATTTATCCCTGTCTGCCTACTCGATAAACAGTGGTTTCGCATCTACTACAGCAAATCAAGAAACTGATTCTTTTTGGGCCCACACTTCCCTGAAGTATCCCTGCATGACGATGTATATATCGTAGCTCAACAACTAGCGCAACAAGAATTCACCATCCCTGATGAGGAACCAAGGGATAACAACGAAAACAAAACAGACTCAAGCCATCACACCTCTAGCCCAGATACCGAGGATGAAGACAAAGACTCTCCAACCAATGATGTAGATCAAGGAATTCAAGAAACAATAATCCCTCTTGAAACACATACACCTAGATATTCCCCACTTGACATACCAGTCTATCCACAAATACTCCCTATCACCCACACACACACATCCCAACAATCTATGGTACAAATGGTGACACAAAGTCAGGTTGTAACTCAAGCCCCCACTACAACTCAAGGAACCTCCACCCCAGCTGGGACCTCAGGAAGCTCTGCATCCAACCATCCTTCCCCCAACGATATATGCAACAGTCTTAGGAATGCCTTATGATGCGGACCACCTGGACCACCCACAAGTGGCGGTGGTGGTGGTGGTGGCGGCGGCAGAGGTGGCAGAGGCAGAGGTGCAGGACCACCTGCACCGGGACCACCGGCTGGACAACCCACTGCAGTTCCAGGGCCAGTACAAATCGCAGGCGATGTGAAGAACATGGGACAACTCCCATTTGTATTCGATGGAGATCAAACCAAGGCCGATGACTTCATAGATGAAGTCAAAGGGTATCTCCTACTTAACCAAGACATCAACGGGTTCAATTCTCCTATTAAAAAAGTAGCCTTCACCCTCACCCTTATCAAAGGAACCAACACCACTGGATGGACCAGAGATATACAAACCTGGCTAGAGGGGCTAGATCCAGCAGTTGACAACATGCCTGCAGTATGGGACCAATTTTTGGTTGAGTTCGCTGATCAGTACCAGGACTCCCAACAAGGACAACACGCCTGCCTCAAACTGGAAAGCCTAAAGATGGTACACCCCCTTGTTGACGAATACATTGCCAAATTCGAAGATGCCGCCAGGCAAGCTGGATATACACAGGGAGACGAAGCAACCAACCACTATTTCCTCAAAGGACTTACCCCAGGAGTTCTACTTGACATCCTGAAACCTCCACATGTCCATGGATATGCTGCTATCAAAGAAAGAGCTATCGAGAGCACCAGATCTAGAGTTATGATCAAAAGTATCCTAGGCCCCAGGGGAAGGGGATCAGGTTCTAACACATCCCAAGGACCATTCTGCGGTTTTTGGGGTGGGGCCTTCCAACCCTTCTACACACCCAGGGGGCTGCCAAGACCCTTCTTTAGTCAAAACAACCCTGCTCCACATAGGGAAATGCAGGGGTTTTGTAACCCCTAGGGGTCAGGGGTAGGGGTTGGGCAGGGGTATGGGTAAGGGTACCATTGAGAAACCCCTGACCCCTATAGACCCCTGCCTTAGTTATGATTTTTTAAGGTGTACTATGTTATTATAGGCATAACTTAAGTTTCCCCTAATAAAATTTCCTTAAGCCTTAACTCTATCTGAAATTAGTTTACACCCTTATTATATGCTTTTATACTTCAGAACTACCAGCTAGAAAGAGGGATCAAAGTAGTAATTCTATCATGCTCAGGCCAGTATATTCTTTGTAATTCACCATTTGGGGTCCTCAGTGAAGGCTGCTTAGAGATACTATTAAGAGCCAAGGACCCTAAGGTGTGACATGCATGAGTTACTGGTGGTGGGACTGGAAATGTAAGGTACACAGGTGTAGAGCACTGGCCTTGGTATCTGTACATGTAAGGTATTATATAGATAGCAAGCACTGACCTTACAATAGTCTAGATATGTGAATAAAGTGTAGTGGCACTTAAGCCAATATCTAGGTAATGAGCAAGAAGGAAAGGGAGAGTCTCAAAGATATTTGAGATGAGTTAAGAAAGTTCTAAAAAGTGCAGTTAAAGCTACAACACTTGGATTGAAAACCAAGTCAGGCTCAAGAACATAACAGATACCCTTGTCTACCCCTGGACCCTTAGCTTATGACCCATGGGTTGGGGGTAGGGGTAGACAGGGGTAGGGGTAGGGGTAAGCTGAAAAATACCCAGGGGTTACCCCTGCAGCTCCCTAGCTCCACAGCAGACTGGTACAACAAATACCCAAGGATACAATTCGACTAATGCCCCTCAATGGATGAACAATACACCGGTCCCAATGGACCTAAGCCAAGCCAGAGCCCCAAATTGGCATTACAATAACCAAAGAATGCAAAGCTGAGTAGCCCAAACAAACAGACCACCTCTACAGTGCTTCAACTGTGGAAAAGAAGGCCACTTTGTGTGAAACTGCCGCCAAGGGCAACGAAGCCAAGCCAACCTTATTGACTTTGATGATGCCCAATCAGACACCACCTTGGCCCCAACAGTGGACCGTATTGCACAACTATTGGTGGAAATAGACACGATGAATGTGGAGGATAGAGTCAAATTAGCACAAGGAATGGGAGTAGCTGAGGATTTTCCCACTGCCTGATCAGATCGGCACTGATTAGGCAGAATAGCGATAAAGAAGTGTATATGTCTGCAAGGAAATCCATGACTGTCCAATTTTACACTCACTCTATCACCAAAAGAGCTGAAGCTCTAGCACTAGTGGACTCTGGAGCCACAGAAAACTTCCTAAATTTATCATATGCCAGGTGGCTAAGGCTACCAATCAAATGACTACAACAAAGCTGAAAACTCTACAATGTAGATGGCTCCGAAAACAAAAGCGGTGACCTTCAATTCTACACCGACCTCTCAGTCCAAACCGGGGACACCTGACAAATATTGTGATTCTTCCTCACAGACCTAGGAGAACATAAGGCTATCCTGGGATACCTGTGGTTCACTGCAACCCAACCTAAAATAGATTGGAAACAAGGCTGGATAGACCACACTCAACTCCCCATCATCCTCTGAGCCCCTAATGCACGGAAAGCTATATTTGGACTCCGAACCACAAATCGCCCAAGAGCCATAAAGACAGAGCAGTACTTCATCGGAAAAGTAACAATCAGAGAAGCCTCAACATCCACTCCTTCAATCCCATCAGAGTACCAAAGACATTCAAAAATCTTTAGTGAAAAGGAATCGCAGCAGCTACCAGGCCACTCCATTTGGGACCACACCATAGAACTTCTTCCAAATGCACCTTCTACACTCCCTGGAAGGCTACTACCCTTAACCCAGGAAGAAATTCGCAAATGTCATAAGTTCATACAAGAGCATCTACAAAGAGGAACGATCACTAGGTCAAAAAGCCCTTACACAGCAAATTTCTTCTTTGTAAAAAAGAAAGATGGGAAACTTAGACCAGTACAGGATTACTGACCTCTGAACAAATGGACCATTAGGAATCAAAATGTGTGTCCGCTTATTCCACAATCCATCGACCGACTAAGTGGATGCACTCTGTTTACAAAATTCGATGTACAGTGGGGATACAACAACGTCTGCATCAAGGAAGAGGACAAATGGAAGGCAGCATTCCTCACACCCCAGGGACTCTTCCAACCCCAAGTAATGTTCTTTGGTCTGACCAACTCCCCAGCAACCTTCCAGACCATGGTCAATATGATGTTTTACAAAGATGTCAAAGCAGGATACTTTACCATCTACATGGATGATGGAGCTATCCACACCAAACCACTCCTGGACGAAACCCATGAGGAGCACCTTGCCCAACATTAGGGGTACATACACAAAATCTTCGACAAGCTTAAGAAGTTCGATTTATACCTCAAGCCTGAAAAGTGCTCCTTTGAACAAACAGAAATCGACTTCCTAGGAGTAATCATAGGCAACAGTCGGATACAGATGGACCCATCCAAAATAAGAGCTGTACAAGAATGGCCAACCTCCAAGACCCCCACAGAAGTCAGAGCCTTTTTAGGATTCACAGGGTATTACCGATATTTCATCAAAAACTACTCCCTCATCACACAACCCCTACTCAACCTCACAAAAAAAGCAATAGAATGGCATTGGAAGGAACAACAAGAGCAGGCATTCCAGGAACTCAAGAAGATCATGTGCCAAAAGCCCATCCTGGCCCAACCAGATTTCAATAAGAAATTCTATCTACAGACAGATGTGTCAGCATATGGGCTTGGAGTGGTACTATCTCAAGATGCTAGTGAGACCGTGACAAATGGATCCAGTAAACTTAAACCCACATTACATCCTATCGCATACTATTCAGCCACATTCACGCCAATGGAGCAAAACTATGACATCTACAAGAGAGAGTTGCTGGCTATAATGAAGTCCCTCTCGCACTGGAGACCCTATCTGGGTTGGACCAAGGTCCCGTTCACAATATGAACCAATCATGCCAACCTTGTTAAGGTCCAAGGGCCTTAAAGACGTGACGTGTGTGGATTGTTTTGGCGACGACTTAGAATTGCTTAGTGGGGTCTCCTCCTAAGGCAATGATCATGTGATGTAGCGCAGTACTGGTTTGGCTATGTGATAACAAGTAAGTCCCCAATGATAAGGGCAACTCCTGAGTGTTCTGATAGATGATGAGAGGGGTAGAGCTTCAAGGGAGCTTTTGAAGTGACTAAGGATTTAGGCTGATGACTCTTGGAGTCCTGGGTGGAAGCTACAAGTCTTGGATTGAAAACCAAGTTAGGCTTAGGGCCTAACTGCTAAAAGTACAGGCGCTTATATACAAGATGAGAAGTAACGGGTCACAGGAGTCACAGAGAAATATGGAAATATTATGTAAGGTGCATCATGACGTGGCAGTTCTAAGTATAGCTCCATCATGAGTTGGCGGTCTAAGAATAGCCCATCATGAGCTGGCAATTCAAAAGAGGGTAAATGGTGATGCTGCAGAATGCTGCGGACTGCGGAATGATGGCATGTGATAGTTGACTGCGGATTGGTCAGATAGTCTATCAGGTGACTTGTCAGGTGATTTGGTGGCGGTCCGAGCGGCGCGTGAGGGAATGAGTGGAGAACAAGTGACTGAAAGCGTGAATAAAATGGTGGAAAATAGGGGGTAGGGCCCAGGATCGTAACAAACCTGCAATACTGGAAGGCACCTCAAAATCTTAACAGGAGGACAGCATGATGGCACGCAGATCTACAGGAATACAACTATGAAATCGAGTATATCCCTGGAAAAGCCAACGTCATATCAGACTTCTTATCCCAGCCCCCAGGGACCAACCAGGGAAGAGAGGATAACCAAAATGTCACAGTCATACCCCCAGAACGTTGTAGGGTAATCTCAACCCAGGGAAAGATTCAAGTCCCACTGATACTTGAAGTAAAACAAGGACTAATGAATTTGTACCACGACCATCTGCTTGCCAGTCACCCGGGAAGAGACAAAACTCTCCAAAAAGTGCAAGAAAGGTATTCATGGCCTCACATGTGACAGTGGATTGAAGATTATGTCAAGGGGTGCACAACCTGCCAATAGAACAAAATCCTTACCCACAAGGCAAAGAATCCCCTATATCGTATCCCAACTATTCCAAACGCCAGACCATTCGAGCGAATAGTGATGGACCTGATCACTGGGCTACCTAAAAAGGGAGACAAAGACGCCATCCTGACTATTGTGGACCAAGGATGCTCCTGGGTGGTGATCTTCCTGCCATGTGCAATGACTATAACGGGACCACAAATTGTGCAACTCTATCTGGACCATGTATATTGATGGTTTGGACTTCCAACAAAGATAATCTCTGATTGAGATCCCCAATTTACCTTCCACTTCGGAACGGCCCTGACAAAGAAACTGGGGATCCAACAAAACCTTTCCTCTGCCTTCCATCCCCAAACTGACAGGCTCTTGGAGAGAAAGAATCAATGGGTAGAACAATACCTTTGAGTCGTGACATCCCTGCACCCAGAGGATTGGACAGCCTGGATCTCCATCGCTTCGATAGTCCACAACAATCAATGGAATATCACCATCAAACTCTCCCCTAATCAAGTGTTATTGGGGTATGAACCGACCCTGGTCCCATCAGACCGAATTACCACTACTAATGAAACAGTGGAGTCCCGAATTGAGATTATGATCAAACGGAGGCAAGAAGCGATTAAAGCCCTTAATGGAATAGCCAAAGGGCTTTTGGAAGACTTGGCCCAATTCTGAGTAGGGGACCAAGTTTGGCTAGAGGCTACTCATCTCCGTCTCCCCTTTCAGACTTCAAAGTTGAACCCCAAAAGATATGGACCATTCCGAATTCAAAGGGTAATTTCCCCTGTGGCGTACCGGCTTGACCTCCCAATAACTTGGAGAATCCACAACACATTCCATGCCTCCCTTTTATCCCCTTATTAGGAAACCTCTGAACACGGTCTGAACTTCTCTTGCCCTCCTCCGGATCTGATTGATGGCGAGGAAGAACAGGAAATCAAACAAATCTTAGGGCATCGGACTTTCAGAAGGTGGCGGAAATTACAATACCTCATCAAATGGAAAGGATTTCCCAACAGTGATAATAAGTGGGTGAACTCTGAGCATATGCACACCCCAGACATTATCCGGAGATATCACCAGAGAAACCCTCTCTCAACTATAAGAACCCTTGAATTGTTGACTCCTAGTTCCAACATCCCCTCCAATTCAATCCCTCTATCTACAACATGGTCTCCTTGTTCACTATGTCCTTCGACATCTCCAAGACTATGGTCATCACTCCCCCAGCAGAACCCTCTCCCTCAAACACTTGATCTCCCTTGCCAACGGATACCCAGGCGCTGCTTCCTATCCCCGAGCCTCCTAGCATGTCCAACCTGTTCCATAACCCCAACTGGGTTCCATGTCCCTTGTCCCCATGTATGGCCCTTGCGGCCCTCGATCTTGTTGAACACCCAAACTACACACTCACCACTAACATCGCCAAGGGACTGGCCGCCACGGTGGAGAAGTGCCAAGAAGAGTACCAACTCGAGGAGGATTGGCTCAATAGTAGTGTTATGATCCACCCCATTTTTCGCCTTCACCCTACCCCTCCTCACCCACACCAGCACTTGTATCCTTTGACCTAAAGCCAACTACCAAACCAGCAGCACCACCAGTCATCTTCCCCAGTGCTACGCCGCCAGAGCATATGGGAAAGCAACTATTACCATTAAACCTGCCATCCCCATCACCCCTAGAAGACCTACCACCTAAACCAGAGTGGACCAGACCTGCCACACCGAAGCAGATCAGACCAAGCACACCCCAATGGACCTGCCCATCAGATGTCACTATAACATGGTCACCTTCCCCTGCAATGTCTATCTACCCATCCTTTGACCTACCACCCATTGTACCAGAGGTCCCCCTCATACCTTGGGGTACCCATCAGCAAGAGCACTCTTCAATGGAGTACTTTGAAGAGCCACCCATAGTAGGGCAACCACTTGAAGACAGTCCCATAGAGGACGCACCAACTGTGTACTATCTGCCAGACGTTCCCGGAGGCACCATTCATACCTTGCATCTGGAAAGGTCCCCAGCCTCAGCCTGGAAGGAACATTACGATGATCCTTCTCCTCCTGTATCCCGCAAGCACTCCCGATCACCTACCAGTCCCAACTCAGTGCCCATACGCCAACGCACCAGTAGAGGAGGCAGTTACCATTCTATCTCGCCTACTGCCTCATCACCCATAGCTGGCACCTCGCCCCAGAGCCAAGGCAACCAGACCATATCCTCAGAAGGATCCGCAGACACCTCCTCATCCACGCAGAGCTCCGCAGACAATGCAGACAACGACATGGCCCTTAACTGGGTCACCATCAATACGGACTACCTTAAAGGGTAGTTGCTTACGCTAGACGCTCATTAGACCGTATTGGGCATGTGGAGACCAGATCTCCTTGGATCAATCTCAAACCTTGTGGTCGTCATCGCATCATGACGACGCTTCTCTTTTCAGAGCGCCTGCTACCATTGTCTAGGATCAATTAGGCAACTCATCCAATTCTCCATTGTCCTCATCCGCTTCTCCATTGTTCGACTCATACAGACTGCAGCACTTGTCCGCGGATTACCATACGACTCAGACAGCTCCCTCTTGACCAGAACTACCTACCTTTAGAGTAGTGGCCCGTGCGCAGACCTGCCTGTATATAAGCGCCCTGTATTTCGACAGTCAAGCCCTAAGCTTGACTTGATTAACAATATCAACGTTCTTGAAAGCTCCCCAAGTGCCCCCCCTTTTCCCACTTTTTACATAAGCCTCTCAGAGTCGTCTCTAGCAACACTAGAGACTTCTACTCCTTCAAGTACTTGCCACCAGTTCACCACTTAGTGCAAGTCGCACTATCAAGGCCCATTGAAGCCTTAACAGTAGGATCCTTGGGCTGGAGGACAGGGTGGAACATTACAAGCAAACGTTCAACACACCCCCCAAAGGATACGTTGAGAACAACAGGTACTACCCATCCCTGGTCATCCCAGCACCCCACAGTACCTTTCGGCCCGCCAAGTGGATCAAAAGGATCGGACAAGGACAGGTTGCCATGCTCGCTGACAACGAGGGGCCCTCTACCACTCCCCTCATCGCCAATATCTACACCAAACCCCTCATCCAGTACGACACTCCCACCGAGCCTCTGCCTGCTTGGTTCCACAACCTCCTGGTTGGCCTGGGACCCGCCTTCCACACTCTCCTCCAGAGCTACTCTGACATGCCCCAGTGGGGGCTCCACACTGATGCTGTCTGCTTCCAAGACTATAATGACCAGATCGCTGTCATCCATGCCCAGCTCTACCACCTTGAGGCTAGTTTGGAAGACACCCATCTTGCTTGCTCCCTTGCCCAAGGCCGCCTCGAAATGGCCCAGGCCACTACCCACGTCAGACACCTCAAAGCAATGGCATTGGGGCGCAATGTCACCTTTTGCCATGGGGGATGGAAGAAAGCACCCCAGGCTGCCCAAGATCGAGGATGATCTTTCTAAGTGGAGGAATGATGTAACCGGCATCTGGAGCAGGCAGTGGGACCAGAGTAAGTTCAGCAACCAGGCCATAGAAGTGCGTAAGTTTCAGGGATTGAGTACAGGACTTGGGAGTGGAGTAGCCCCACCTGGTATGCAGTTGTAGGATAAAAGGAGCAACTATAGTAGTAGTAGGAGCAAGTCGAATCTCCTGTCTAGTTACCCAACTTCTATAACATCGATTTGAGTCTAGTGTTCATGGTGGTGGCACCAACCCCATTCAATGCACCATGCAATCTTCTCATGCCTGTGCTCTACTAGGCTCCAGAGAGACATACTCAGACATAATCCTAACCCACATACAATATTCCATACCTTCAAAGGCGCTGTTTCCCTACTTAAATTTCTTTTTGCTTCAAACTCCCTTTTACGCCCCCTTCCACCAAGACCCGACCCCCCATGACTCACTTATTTATAGTTATTTAAACCCCTTTTTTCAATCAGCATCTTATGCTCCCCGTCATAGCTAGGCCCTATATCATTCCCCGACATAAAACCGTAGCTAATTCATAGCACAACACTTGTAGTTGTTAGACTGTGGTGTATAAACTCTAATTCTAAAAAAAAAAAAAGTGTGCATGAGCGCCAAGTCTATGGTAACCTATTCCGGCATATCCCAGCGCTTCTGTGCTTGAAATTTATATTTCCCCGTGGGAAACTGTTATCAATGGCAAGCGTAACACCGCCATCTGACACCATCTACATCCTGTTTCATTTCTTACATTTCTTCCGTACCAGACATGAGTCTTTCGCCTTCCGAGTCCTTTCTGTTGTTGTACAATTCCGCCTTGGAGGATTACACAAGCCAAACGGGGACAAGCTTAGTCGATCATCCATTTGCCAAACGACTCGAGAATTGCGAATCTGTCGATTCTATCCTTTCTCTTCTTCAAGAAAATGTACGGAGATTCCACGAATTTCGAAGAGAAGATGGAAAGATCATCAAATCACTCAAGTGTGCCATCCGTGTCCTCCACATTCTGTCTACCAGCACTGCCCTCGGTGAGAGTATCGGTCTAGTGCGTCCCGAGGCAGTTATCCTCATTTCATATCCCTGACGCATATCCCATAGCCGTTTCCACCTGCAAAGGCGGTGTTTGCTGCATTTGCAATCTTACTCGAGGTAAGTGTCGTTCTACAACTCTTATTCCTATATCCTTGTGACGTTCAAGTGTATTAGGCGGTCAAGGATATTAGTTCAAGCTATGATGCCCTTGTCGAGTTGTTTGAGTCCATCGAGAGATTCCTCAACAGACTTGATATTTACACAAGGATCCCTCCTACGCCAGCCATTACCGACATTGTCATAAAAATATTGGTGGAAGTTCTATCCACTCTTGCTATGGCAACGAGGCAGGTCAAGCAGGGGCGATTAAGTGAGTCTCATCCTTGCTGATGTGGCGCCTTTCCTGAATGGAATGTGGCACAGAGAAATTTGTAAAGAAAATTCTTGGAGAGAACGACATCGAGGCTGTCCTGCAGCGACTAGACAGACTCACTCTGGATGAGGCTCGGGCCACAGGAGCACAGACGCTCGAGGTTGTGTACAGTCTCGTCCAACACAGGCGCATTGTTTTGGATGGTAGGAAGCCTGTAACCTTCATATTTGTTGCACGTCGACGAATCATCGTGCCTCTAGACCTAGACGACAAGGAGTCAGCAGACAGTATCCGGATGGCCCTGGGTCAGTTTTTTGATGATAATTAAACGGTTACCTGATTTGCTGGCAGAACTGTTGCAGAAAATTTCGAGCGACCTCAACAAGTCCATGCGTGAGTGATTCCTCGATGACACCGCTACTGGCTACGAATACTGAGAGTTTGAGGTGATGGTCTCGCAGGTGAAGAATTGCAGCGAAGCATTCGAAATTGGCTCTCTCCTCCTGATCCTTGGAAGAACCACAACATTGCACGCGAATCTCAACACACTGGAACCGCAACATGGTGGATCTGTGGTGAAACTTTCTCAAACTGGAAACATTCTGGCCCAAGTTCACTCTTGTGGCTACATGGGAAGCGTCAGTGTTTGCGCTGTCATTATTTACCCACAACTCATGGTTTTCACCTTTGCAGCGGGGGCAGGGAAGAGCATTCTCTGGTACATTGATATTTTCATGTTTTCCTTCAGAAAACTAATATGGTGTCATCACCCAGTTCCTCAATTATCCAGGATATCCGGAGCATGTGCGAATTAGGGCTGGCATCACTGGCTTTCTTTTATTGCGACTTCAGAGAAGACCGAAAGAGGCACCGCCGTGGACTACTTTCCTCTCTCCTGGTCCAGCTTTGTCAACAATCTGGTGCCTATTACGACGCCCTCTCCAAATTTTATTTGGCACATCATCATGGCTCGCAACATGCGAGCGACACTGAACTAGCGCAATGTCTGAAGCATTTGCTTGCGTTCCCAGGACAAGCCATGGTATATATCGTCATCGATGCCCTCGACGAATGTCCAATGACTACCGGATCGTCGTCCCCCCGTGAAGAAGTCTTAGGTCTTGTGGGGGAGCTTGTCAGATTGCAGGTTCCGAATGTGCGGATCTGTGTGACGAGCAGACCCGAGGCCGACATCGAACTTGTCCTCAACCCTTTGGCATTCCGTTCTGTGTCGCTGCATGCAGAGAAGGGTCAAGTTCAGGACATCGAAGACTACATCAAATTCGTCGTTAGCACAGATAGTAATATGAAAAAATGGAGAAAAGAAGACAAGGAACTTGTCATTCAAGAACTGACAAGAAAAGCTGGCGGGATGTGAGGAATTAGTCCCGTCGTCCATCATGGTTTCTTGCTTACACTCGTAAAATAGGTTCAGATGGGTGACCTGCCAGCTTCAATACCTCAAACACTGTCTCCGACAACGGATCCGGCGTGCTCTCGATGAATTGCCAGACACGCTCGACGAGACCTACGATCGCACGTTGGAAGAAATCGGCAAGCAAAATTGGGAATACGCACACAGGCTCTTCCAGTGTGTCGCAGCAGCTTCTCGCCCACTTCGCGTCGAGGAGCTCGCGGAGTTCCTCGCATTTGATTTCGACACAGATTCAACTCCCACACTCCGGGAGGATTGGCGCGAGGAGGATCCAGCACACGCTGTGCGGTCCACATGTTCCAGTCTGCTTGCGATTGTCAACGTGTACGGATCCCCCGTTATCCAATTTGCGCATTTTTCGGTAAAGGAGTACTTGACATCGAAGCGCCTTGCCGAATCAAAGGGGACTATTTCCAGATTCCATGTTTCCATGACACTGGCGCATATTATCATCGCACAGGCTTGCCTAGGTGTTCTACTACACATTGATGCAAACGTCACCGAGGACGACCTAAAGAGGTTTCCTCTCGTAGAATATTCTGCCGAGCATTGGGCGAGCCATGCCCGATTCGAGGGCGTATCACCGAACATCCAAGATGGTATGAAACGACTCTTTGATCCTAGCAGTCACCATTTTTCCGTCTGGGTCTGGATTTACGATCCAGAACGGTCCGCCGGGAGCATGTTCATTAGATCTGAACGCCCGTCGCAGCTCAGGGGGAATCCTCTGCATTATGCTGCATCTAATGGCCTGGACGACGTTGTCAAATTTCTGATCGTCGAGCGATTCCAGAACGTGAATGCTCTGGGCTTTTATCGCAACGAGACTCCACTGAGTATTGCATCTCGACGGGGCTATTCTAAAGTTGCTCGAGTCCTCCTCGAACATGGCGCCGATACGGAAACTCGGGACAATGAAACCTACAGCCCGTTGGAACGGTCGTCGGAAAACGGACATGTGGAAGTGGTTCGGGTGCTTCTGGAGCACCACGCAGATGTGAACTCCTTGGATGAGACTTTCTGCGTTACGGCCTTGCATTTGGCATCGGCGAGCGGAGAGGTGGCAATTGCTCAGCTACTCCTCGCGAACGGCACGGATGCAAATATCAAACAATGGGATAATCAGACTCCACTGCATAGGGCGAAAAACGACGGGGTTGCTCGGGTTCTCCTCAAGTTCGGCGCCGACCCGACCGCACGGGACAGCAACAATCGGACACCGTTGCACCATGCACTTGAAGGGAGTCACGCGGGAGTCGCTCGCGTGCTTCTCGAGAATGGCGTAGATGCGAATACACTGGATTCCAAAGTCCAAACTCCATTACATTTGGCGTCCTGGGACGGGTATCTCGACGGGGTACGGCTGCTGCTCCAGCACGGCGCCGATATTCACGCACGGGACGACGAGGGTCAGACACCATTCCAGGTAGCATCG
>Ga0307510_10004073_pt1 | contig 17150 bp, 5 predicted proteins | sample 12_EM_MG_FD_207224 | JGI IMG/M metagenome (GOLD analysis project Ga0307510, IMG submission 207224) | Populus trichocarpa ectomycorrhiza microbial communities from riparian zone in the Pacific Northwest, United States - 12_EM | ecosystem: Host-associated > Plants > Roots > Unclassified | place...
CAATAATAGATATCTTTTGATCTTCCCTTTGTTTTTTTTTTTCCCAGTCAAATGACTTCTTTTCTTTCTTTTGTTTTGTGTACCTTTTTGCAAAGTTTAATTTTTTGGCAATGATCTAACAAAAAGAAAATTAGGGTTGAATTTCCGGATATCATGCATGCTAACCGGTTTAAGAAAGAGTCACGAAGCTGTGAAAATAGAAATAAGATGAAAATAGAATCCCTTAAAAATATGGTAAGTGAAAAAACCCAGAAAAAAGCAGAAACAAGATGAAAATAGAATCCCATAAAAATATGGCCAGTGAAAAAATCTAGAAAAAAGCTCAATTGAAATAATTTCAGTTTAAACTGATTTAGAAGGGAAAAAACCAAACCAAACCGAATATGGTCGATTTGAACCGGTTTTCGGTTCGGTTCAAAACTTGAAAAAATATAATTTTGGTTTGGTTATTTATTTTGACCTAAAACCGAACCAAACTGAAAATGTTCCATCCTAATCTTAACAAAAGAAACTCTTATAACTCGTATACATACATATCTTCTTAAACTATATTTTTATAATCATTTCCAATTTAAATCTCACATCAAGGACAACTAAAACTAAACAAGCAACTACTAAGCACATAAATTTCTTCCAATTAGGCATACATAATTCATTTATTCCTTAACACGTTCTTATAAAACATTATAACAAAACTCAATAACAATGTTATTAACATCTATAGTTTTGCATTCATATGATCATAGTCATACATGCATTATATCACACAAACATTATTGCATTTACATCAATTTTTTGATGTATCCTTCTTTTGCATGAGAAGCCAAACACATTCACAATAACATACATCTTTAGGTTCAATAATTCTCCCTAAATTTTCTAAATCTCAAAAACATAAATGCTTAAGTCAATTTACACAAGGTAACAAAACTCCTTTAAAATCACTTCATTCGTAATATATACATTAATCTACTATAACATCACTTAACTACATACAATTCTACTTCATGCAATGTAACCCCTCATTGTTTGCCTATTGGGTCTTTAAAGACCCCATGGTTTTCTTCATCATTTCTACATAAATTAATACCCAACATAACTCAATCTAACCTAATTGATCAATTCATAATCAATTTACATTTTCCCTAAAATTTCACTCTAAACCCTAGCATCAGTTTCATGATTTCAACCTCAATTGTTATCCATTTCATATGAAATTGCTATGTTAGATTTAGAACTCCTTATCGAATGATAATCAAGTCTTCAAATCCCAACCAGTCAAAATCTTCCATGTTTCTTCCTTTTTTCCTCTTTTTTTCTTAACCTTCTCTTTCTAACTCAATATTTTCTCTCTTTGATTTTTCTTAATTCCAAGAGTGGATGTTTTTTTTTTTTATCTTTTAAAACACTTTTTTTTTCACTTTTAATTTCACTCTCTAGCCTTTAGAGGTGCAAGAATAGAAGAAAATGAAAAATGATCTTTTCTCCCAAAACAACACCCCATCAGTTTTATAAAGATAGAAATAAAATGGTATGATTATTTTGGGAAATGGTCTAACTATGTTGGGAAATGGTTTGACCGGTTCAGAAAATTGGTCAAGTCATTTCTTAAAACAGCTAAACTATTTTTGCTACTGGAAAATTTGACATTTTTAATCAAAAACCTTTTCTTCTTCCATCTTCATAACACTTCTTTTTCCAATTTATTCTTTTCATTATTTTTTCATAACATTACACTATAATTCCAATGATTTTATTATTTATTTATTATTTTTATTTAATTTATCCTGGGGTTTACACTTAATCTTGTCCCCCTCTACATAAAAAATAACGTGTTTCTTTAATTTTTCCTCACTCTTTTATTTTCTCACCCTTTGTTTCCCCATTAATTCATATTTTGGCCGAATCTAACCTTCTTCTATCTTGGTTAACTTTATTTTCACTCTCCCTCACATCCTCACAAAGTTAATCTTTTTCTTTGATTATGAATTACTCATATGTTGTTCTTTTTTATTATTTGGAATATACATTAACCGTGTTCATTTACTCATTTCTATAATCGCATCTCATACTTCATTTCTTTCATTATTCTATTTTAAAAGTTAGAGTTTATATTCTACATTATTCATAATCACTAATTCTTTTAAATGCACATAACTCATATTTCAAAACATACTAACCTTTGTTATTGCGGCCAAATTAACATTTAGCATATTAGACTTGCCATTGTGATTGATTTAAATATCACACATTAAATTCCACCATTACTTTCCATCTAATTTCATCTTATTACATTGTTTCAATGTGGTTCATTCAAATATTAGTTACCGTTATTGTGGTTGACCATCATCAGATAATGGTTATCGTCATTGTGGTAAGTTACAATTACATATTAATTTTCATCCCCATAGGCAATATTTACTTTACAATAATCTTACATAATAATTTTCATGCCCTATAAGCAATATTTACATAATAATATATGACCTGCCTCGTAGACAATATTATAATAATATTTATCATGCCCGTGGGTAATATAATAATAATATCTATCCTGCCCCATGGGCAATATTTTCACATAACTATTATCATGTCCTGAAAGATATTTATTCCTAGAATCTCATTTTCCCGCCTAGAAAGCAATTTATTTCCTGGAATTCTATTATCTTGCCCTGAAGGCAATTTATTCTTGGAATTTTATTATCTTGTCTCAAAGGCATAATATTCATATAACATTTTCCCATAATTGCATGTTCCAAACATCACATTGAATTTATGTATCAACCAATAACAAAACATTTCTTAAACCCGATGTGATGTGCTATTGTTGTGAGCATATATTTCATTTGCAATAATACACATTTCATAATATATATCATCTACAATATTACACATTTCTTTCATTATATATACATCAATTATGAATATTACACATTTCTAAGATATATGTGATCTACCATTAAATTCCTTGTCATTGCAGATGACTTAATATTTCACTGCATCGCCTCCACCATTGTGATCGACTAAATTTTACATCATGTATATGTGCCTAGAATATAACTTATATATACACTGATAATTACATAAAACACTTATTTAACTAAGATAAGTAAAGTGATGAACACCTACTTGATCAACCTCTTAACCGAGCTCCCTCCACCAAAGGTCCCACTCCAAATGCCCCTCTTGAATCAAAAGAGGCTTCTAAATCATAATATTTTCAATTAAATTCACCTAGTCATCCAACATATTTATTATATCTCTAAGTATTTCATACTTATAAATACCTCATTTAATCCCACTCTTGCCACTTTTCTCTAGCTATCTCATTTATTCAAGTCTCATATTATAATTTTTCATTTAAATGGAAAATTCTTTCATCCATATACCTAATTACCTAATTTCAACAAGGTGTTTCACATAACAATTTCATACTTGACATACATAATTTCTCACCCTTTTACTTTTTAATGCCTAGCAACCCATTTCTCACTCACCATATAAAATCCTAACATTTATATAAAAATTCCAGCCTAATCTTTATTCACAAACCTTTCAAATATTCAACATCGCAACAATAAGATTTATCAGAAATCAAGTTTACTTTCCACAATTTCTAAATTAACAACTTGATATATACTAAAAAAGTTTATAATCTTGTCTTAAATTCCTCACTCCACTTCAACTCACGTTTACTCATCTAACTTTTAAAATAATACAAGTTTTATTAATTAATTATGTGAACTTTTTCATCTTTCTAAAATCTCTTAAAATAAGAATTTAGCCACCTTTGACAACAAACACTCAATCCATTACATCTTACCAAATTCATTACTTAATCATATTAGTTTTCTTAACACTAACATGTATTGCACCCACTAAAGCCACACAAGTTAACATATCCATACTCAAAACATTCACACAACATATAATTTATGCTTCCTATCATAACTTTCACCTTAAATACAATCACATGACCTTACACATCAAAAACATGTATACAAAATCACATCTAATGCAAAAAAAAAAAAAAACATCTATACTAATTTCCCCACATGGCCAGCCACTTGTGATTAGAAAAACCCATTGGTTTATTTCAATTATTTTCTTAAAGTTTACACTTAAACAACAATATTACATAATCTAACAACTTATTTTTCACATATATAGCATTTCTTCATCCATAATTCAACAAGCTTTTACCCCTTATTCAAACCCTTTTCGAACCTATAATCAAAACTAACTAAAACTTGAATATAAATGCAAGAGAAAACTTGTTTACCCTTTTAAACTCAATTTGATGACAATCTTCAAGGTCCAAAGCTTCTCCTTCCCTTTTTCTTCTTTAATCTTTTATTTTCTCTCTCTAGATGAATCTTTCTCTTTCCTTATCTCATAAAATTTCTCAATGATCCTTTATTTTCCCTCTTTTCTTCCATTATCTCCCTACAACTCCTTATATTCCAATCCATTTTATATTTTCAGTATCTACATTGTGTTTGATATTTTTTTAAAAAAATGTTTTTTAGTGAATGTATGAATTGTTGGTACGCTTATACTTACAATTAAAATCCTTATAGTTGTTATGTGTCTTTGTTTAGTAAAATTGTTAAGGAACTTGTCTTGAATGTATAAGATGTTATGGGATTTTTATGTGGTTTTTGTTTAATGTTAGAGTCCCATAGGATTTCTATGCATGCTAGTGACTTTTCTAAGAGTTTTATGAATATGAGGCACTACTGATGTCTTGGTTGCTTGAGTTAAGGCGTGTTGGAACCATGCCATCTTTTCTATTTTAATGAGCTTGATGTGAGACTAGATTGGTTTGGAAGATATTGTTGGTGTACACTATTAGGTATTGAACAATCATGTATTATCCTAAAATTAGCACCTTAACACCTTAAACCCTTTAGCTCTTAAACCTACTTATTTGAACAGTTTAGATTCCTTTGATGGAATATGTATATTTTATAAGCAACCTGTGTATGGCTTGGTCCAATCCTGCTAGTTTATTACAATTTTAAAATATCTTTTTAATGTACCTATATATTGCTAGAATGCATTGTAGTTTTTTATTTTAGTTTCTTGGAGTCAACCTAAACCCCTAAACTAAAGTAGATCATTTAAAAGGCGTATCAATTACCAATTATGGTCATTTTGAAATTGTTTTATGTTCAGTTTTATATCTTTTAGTATATTATAGTCAAAACCCTACCAAGTACCATCTTATTTTTTATGTGTTCTTGTTCATCTTTTATCACTATAATGGTAAGTATAATTCTATTAGTTACTCTTGGTTTTGAATCCATGAAAAACAGTGGAGTGTTTTTGCTTATTCAATAACAAAACCAAAACTAATCATACATACATTCATTATAGGCTTTGGAACCAATTTGCAAGGCCTTTGAGGGTTTTGACCCATTTCAAAAGGCATACATGGGTTGACGTTCAAAATCCTTTCAAAAACTATTGTTTCTTTTTTAACCATGTCAAAATTGGTGTTTTTATTATTCACTCATAACACTTGAGGCTAACAAATTGATAACAAGTTATTGTTTGAGATGTTTATGAGTATCATTTTGGCCTTGTGATTTTCTTTCAAAAAAATTACAAAATGCTTTCTTGTAAAATACCCAAACTTTTAGTCTAGTGTCCATCAAGGCTTTCTTAGTGCAAGTGAACCTTGACTAGGTTTTGCATTTTTAGGGTTGATTAGAGGCACTAAATTAATTATTTTGATCTTATCAATATCCATCAATGGCTCTTAAAGTGTCCATTTTGGGTATTAAACACCTTAATTAGTCACATTCTAAAAATGCTTGCCAATAATATGATAAAAAAGGAATGATAAAATTTAAATTAAGTTGTCCACTTATAGTAGATGTGCATACACGAGTCTTACCAACCAGTATATATAACGTATGATTTGAGGCAACACCTTAAAAAGAAAATACTAATGTGATTGTTAAACATAGCAACACAACTTAGGAAAAATAAACCCACAAAGGTCATTGTCCAAACTTAGTCCAAAAAAGAACGCTCATACTACCAAATCTTGTTTACAAGTAGAAGAACTTATAATGGTCATTGTTTGGATATTTAGGACTTGGGTTTAAAAACCTCATTCAACATCGATACTACATGATAAATGAACCTTCACTAGTCATTGTCTATGAGCCAATATTGTATAAACAAGTGTTTAACAACAACTCTTCATAGGATTAGGGTTGGGTTCACTAAGCCTAGTATAGGCCCGTCTGGTTATTCACCAACATCGCTTGATAGACCATCAATGGTCACAAGTCATGATCGAAAGTAATTGGTTGTAGATTTATCAATTCACTAGTTGATATCAAATGGATGAATCCCTCAGCAGTCATTGTTATGGTAGCAATTGGGAGTGATAGAGATGACTTGAATTTTAGAAAGGATAAGATTAAACCTGAGGTTTAACTTATTGCAATAGACTCATTCTTACCCATATAGATAGATCACTAATATTTTAGGCATAACAAACACATTAGGAATAAAAAATAAATAGCAAAACAATTTATTTTAGGTAGAATGTTTTAAGGTGATAGTATCTTTATTTTAGTATAACTAGTCCCTTATGTTAGAACTCTAAAAATTAGTTAGGGTTTGTAATGACTATAATACTAGATGATGACTCATTTTCATAATTTTCAGATCTTTTACCCATTCATAACATAAAGAGTCTTTTTTCCTTTTAGGAAAGTGGGTGGATCGTTATGATGTTGGATGCGACAACCATAATGAAATTTATATAGTCGACCATTAGATGATCAAAATTAATTATTGTACCTTTATCCATTTGGCTTTCTAGTATCAAAATACATTTAATTCATTCATTTACGTTTTCTTTGGTAGTTTCAGCTCCTTTTATTTTGGTCCTTGGTTCTAGATTTATGCAAATTGATCCTCAATTAACCATTAAACTTTCAATTTTCTTCAATTTCACCCCTGTTTTCAACCTAATTGAATCCTTGAAGTTTAAAGTCTTTTTTCAAAAAGGTCTTTGGTTGTGAATTTCTTCAATTTAACCCTTAATTGATCCTAAAGTTTGATTTTCTTGTAATTTTATCCTTGATTTCAATCAATTGACTAATTAAGGACTTCAGTTAGGTAAAATTAAGTTTCAAAATCAATAAGGAATAAATTGGAAGAATTAATGAAGTTCAAGGGTTTAATTAAACTTCCAATAGGCTTAATTGACTTAATTGAAGCCAAATTAAGTTTGCAAGTTAATTTGACCAAAATTTGAAAAATTAATTAAGTTTAAGGACTTAATTAAACATTTAATAAATGTAATTGACTTAATCAGGTGCTTAATTGAAGTAAAATTAAGTTTGCAAGTCAATTTAACTAAAATTAGAATAATTAAATAAGTTTAAGGGCTTAATTAAACTTTTAATGGGTTTAATTGATTTAATTAAGAGTTTAATTGAAGCAAGATTAAGTTTGCAAGTCAATTTTTCCAAAATTGAACGAATTATTTAGGTTTAAGGACTTAATTAAACTTTTAATGGGTTTAATTGACTTAATCAGGAGTTTAATTGAAGCAAAATTAAGTTTGCAAGTTAGTTTGACTAAAATTGAAAGAATTAATTAGGTTTAAGGACGTAATTAAACTTTTAATGGGTTTAAATGATTTAATTAAGGACTTAATTGAAGAAAAAAATTATGTTTGGAGGCCTCATTCAAGTTGATTTGAAATAATTGAAAGATCAGGGACCCAATTGAACTTAGAGAGACTAATTGGTGCTACGAAGGAATTAGTTGGAAGAACTTTGAAGTTTGAAAATTAATTAAGGATCATATTGGAGAATCCTAAAACTAGAGATCATTGTGAAGAAGGCACGAAAAACAAAGGATCTTATTGAGATATTTCAAGGGTGAAATTAAAGAAATTCCTAGAAATTAGGTTCAATTGATGGCTTAATTGAAAAATTCAAAAGAATAGGGCTAAATTGAAAAAGGTATTGTAGACAACATGTCTTTTATTTGTTACTATTTATTTTCTTCTTCATTTAAACCTAAAAAAGCTGCCTGAAATATCCTATTTCAATTCAAATCTTACCCTCATTCTCTCACTAAAATACCCCAATATTTTTACAATATGCAATAATGATTCCCCTCAACAAGATCTAACAATCAGAATGGTTATTTTATATCCAAAAAAATTATAATTTTCAAATACCACAAATTATAATTTTATATCCAAAAAAATGTCTAAATTATAATTTTCTAGATTTTTCTTAACCTTCATCTTTACATCAATCAAGATCATAAATACGCAGGTTAATATCATGATATTCCTATCCAATTTCAGCCGCTTAGATCTTCATGCCGTTCCATGAGGGCATCACATTGATAAATTTAGCCGACCTTCTTACCATGTTTTTGGTTTACTCATGCTTTTATTTCTTTTAGTCTTTTGCCTTCACTCAAGTCATTTTTTACAAGGCCCGGCCAAGCTATATCTAAAGGTGTAATCTTGTGTGGTTCATTCCCATTTTTCTTTTTCCTTCCCTTTACGATCTCATTGAATATGATACACGGCCATGAGACTTCTTAGTTTAGGGAGAAACCTGTAGTTTGTTCTATTTCCACAGCTTTGATTTTGGCATGGAAATGTGTTTTCGATGTCTTTGAAAAAAAAAAAAACAGAGATTCTGTGTTTATGCAAAGTTTTGAGTAACATGGAGCAAGTCCTTTGATGACTCGGTTTCGATCTTTAAAAAACCAAAAAAAAACCAAAAAAAAAAAGGAGCATTTAGTTTTAGTTTGTGGGTCAGGCTTTCAAAGCCATTTATTTTTAAAATATGAGCAGCATGCTTTTCCTGACAAGGCCCTTGTTTGCTCTTTTAAAGCCCAAATAATTTACTTGGACAGGGACTGCGTTAGATTTGGGCAAATGGGCTGACACTTTTAAGGCCTAAAGCTACGTTTAGCAAAGCCAAGATTTATCAAAGGAAAAAAAAAATGTTTTTAGGTCTTTAAGGTGTATTTGAAAAATGCTTCCTTAAAGCAAATTTTAAGTATATATCTTTTTAATTAAGGGGGTATTTGAAAAACAAGCTCTAATCTATTTTTCACTGCCATTATTTTTTGGTTTTTTTTTGTGTTTTGTCAAATATACCCTAGTTTAATTTTAATTATTTTTAGATTTTTGAAGAAGTATTTTGCAATTAATTTTTATTTTTTCATATTCTTTTTTACCCTTTTATATTTAATATTTGGGATTATAAACTTATATATAAGATGCTTTTTCGGTTTAAAAAAAAAACCAGTTTAAGAAAAAAAAAACAAAAATCCTTCTTTCAAAAAAAATATATTTATGTTTTAATTTCATACGGCAAAGTTTCTTCAAAAAAATCATGTCTGTATTTTTAATAAAAAAAATACAGAAAAAATACATTGCATGATTTAGCATTTCTTGAAAATACCAAAACAAATTTTTAAAAAATAGTTTTTATATTTTGCATGTATCATGAATTTAATAACAAGTTTATTAAAGCCTATGGACTTGGTCTAGGTTTTAAAAACACCAAAATATCAATTTATTTATTTTTAATATCAAGAATTATAAACTTATACATAAAAAATATTCTCAGTATTAAAAGAAAAATATTAAAAATATATTTTTGGCTTTAGAATAGCTAGGCTTAACATGTAAAGTCATGATGCACTCTTCTGGGGTGGACCTGTTTTAACCAATAGATAGGCAAACAGTTAAAAACAAACATAACAATGCTTTAGTGATATTCAAACAAATAAGCAATGCAACTTATTTTAAATAGGATATATAGTAGGGATAATATTATCTTCTTTATATATAGCTGTTTCTCTTATCCAAACTCTGAAGATTAGTTAGGATTTATAGTGATCAAAATACTTGGTGACTCCAGACCTTTTTAACCATAAAAATTAATAGAATTCTTTATTCATTTCACTGAAAATCTTGATATATAAGGATGCTAATTGTTTTCACCACCATCTTTACCTCTTATAGCTATGAAAGTAGAGTGAAAACTTTTGTAATTGCTATGCCACTAAAGTCCTTCTATCGTATCATTATATTTCACCATAATTAATTATATTCCAATAAATTTGTATAATACATTTTTAATATATTTCTTATATTAAAAAAATTGATTTCAAAAAATTTTAAATAATAAAAAGAAAACAGTTTAAGAAATCCAAAAAATGGCCCTCTAACACGTGACCATTTCCCTTGGAGACGTATTTGCGTTTCTTTTCTAACCCTCGTTATTTGAAAGCAATCTTTGAATGAGGGCGCATAGAAACGGCATAGTTTGCTGTGGAAAATGGAACAGAGAGGTAGTAAAGTAATTAAAGGAGAGTAGCCAGGCTGCCGAAGACATAAAATACGCGTAAATAAAGCATATATCTTGGCTAATAATTGATGCATGTAAAGGGAAACACACACACCGAAAAGCAAAGTGTTAATAGTTAGTTACTTTTGGTACGTTAATGGGTGGCGAAGGTCGAAGCGAATCATTCTCTTGATGTGTTGCCCATAAACCATGTGAGCTGCTCCGCTCCTGAGAGAGTTTCCCATGCTTGTTTGTCACGATAATGATGGCTAGCTAGCAGGGTTCATTCAAATGGTCAACCTTTGTATAGAGAGAAATATGGTGTTTCATGATTTTCATGCCCTAAGATTCGTTTCTTGATCGATTATCACACCCTCCTCCCCCTTAAACACAAATAAAAAGTCTCAGCTCATTCTCTTCCCATTTCTCTCAGACGACGTACTCTCCCCACCTGATCCATCGTTTCCTCTTCCTTTTCTATTCCCTTCGTTTTATAAGAGACTGCTCTTGCTTACACCTAATAATGGGTTGTCTTGATGATGGGTGCAGTACTGGCCTTGTTCTGGGGTTAGGCCTCATACCTTTAACAGACCTAGAGAGTACATCAAAGCCAGATGATTACAGCAATCGACTTATAAGGCCTCAGATTAAGCCATCCCTCAAGTTTGACCACAAGCCATTAACGAGTACAAGTTTTGAGCCGTCACTCAGTTTGGTTCTTTCTTCTGAAACTTATAGCCATGGTTCTCGCCAAAAGACCATGGATGGAGAGAAAGGTTGTGAGGAGTCTATTGTTGCTCATGATCTGTTGTATCGTCAAGCTTCTCCTGATCAGAGCGCTGTTTCTTCTTTCTCTAGCGGTAGGGTTAAGAGGGAAAGAGACCTTGGCTGTGAAGATATAGAGGTAGAGAGGATTTCTTCTAGAGTGAGTGACGAGGATGAAGATGGAACCAACGCCAGAAAGAAACTTAGGCTCACCAAAGAGCAATCTGCCCTTTTGGAGGAAAGCTTCAAACAACACAGCAACCTCAATCCTGTAAATAATTAATCTCTTAATCTCTATTTTATTTTGATACATGGTTTTGTATAAATCTATATGTCTATATATTCTAGTGATTAAGATTACTTGATCCTTCTTTAATAAACAAACAGAAGCAGAAGGAAGCTTTAGCAAGGCAGCTGAATCTACGGCCGAGACAAGTAGAAGTATGGTTTCAAAACAGGAGAGCCAGGTAATTAAGAAGATAATCTTTAAATTTAACAGTTATCAAAATTATCTCCATGAAACAAGTGCCATGATATCCATAACACACCCAAAAGCCCCACAAGAAATGTTTCTTATCCCTGAAGAAGAACCCTCTGAAGCATTTTCAGCACCAAGGTACCTGTGCTTAAATCAGCGAAGTACAACAACTACCTGCTTTAATCAATAAAGCTTACAACAACTACCTGCTTTAATCAATAAAGCTATCTCAAACTATCATAATTAAGCTGGAGGGTTTCTTTTTTGTTTTTCTTTATCAGAAAAGAATCTGAATTAATGGTGGTCGGTAATACTCTGCAGGACAAAACTCAAGCAAACTGAAGTGGACTGTGAGTTCTTGAAGAAGTGCTGTGAAGCACTAACAGATGAGAATAGGAGGTTACAAAAAGAGCTACAAGAACTTAAAGCACTGAAACTGGCACAGCCCTTTTACATGCACATGCCAGCAGCCACTCTAACCATGTGCCCATCCTGTGAAAGAATCGGTGGTGGTGGTGATGGTGCTTCAAAGAGCTCCTTCTCCATGGTTCCAAAGCCTCACTTCTATAATACCTTCACCAATCCTTCAGCTGCATGTTAATGAAGGTGCCACGACATGTATAAGAGAGGAATAAACATAGCTTATTAATTAGACCAACCCCCACAATCCATCTGTTTTTTGGTTAAGGGCCGGCTTGTACTGGAAGATTAGTGTAAGTAATTATTTTTTAGAAAATATTAATTACGGATAAATTTCCCTTCTCCTTAATTTGCTTTTGTTTATTCATTCCAAGAATATGAAATTTGTGATGCTAGCTAGGTCGATTAAAGCCAAAGACTTATAGTTTAATATCTTTCAATTATTACTTTCTTTTTTATGATGAGGAATTTCATATCCATATTTTTTGGGAGTTGTCTTAGATAAATCACAGAGATAACATAACAGTTTCTAATTCCATTGATCTGCTAGTTATTCACCAACAAAATGGAGAGAAGTAGAATTGTTATAAACCATGGGAGCATAATTAACAAAACCTAGAAGGGATAAGTGAATCCCTTATTTTGAGAGGCAAAACAATGGAGAGAAGTAGAATTGTTTTTTAATTTGTTTTCTTTTATCATCAAGTTTTTTCTTTTTTAATTCTATTATCCAGTTGTATTATGTTTATTGAGAGTTGGAGTTGATAATTTATTTTGATTTATTTTTTGTATGCTTAATATAGTTTTGAAAAATATCATGATATCTGGTTGGTACATTGTTTCATAAAAAAAAAAAAATTGATTTTACTATTTGCAAAATATTGAAAACTAGGGGCCAGAATTAGTCTGTTTTCTGTCTTAAAAATACTAGGTGTCAGCTTTGATCCTTTTTTTTATCATTGAATTTGTTTTTTCAAATTCAATGTTATGTTTATTGAGAATTTGAGTTGATAATTTATTTTGATATATTTTTATGTGGTTATTTTGATCTTAAAAAAGTCTTGTTGTTAGATTGGTGGTCGGTAATTTTATGAAAACGAATCCGATATTATTGTTTAAGAAAAATAAACAATGAGAGGATAAAAATTAATAAAGAGAAGGAATGGGGGAGGCCTTTTCTAAATAAATAAGATTGTTTAAGCAGGAAAAAAAAAAAGGGTTAAATATGGAGCACAACACAACTAGCAGCAATATCTTGGTAGTTTGGTGGGCTCTTTGTGGAGAGGAAAGATGGATAATGATCAATCAGTTGATGATTATTACTGTTAGCGAGAGAGAGAGCAGACGTAGGCAGTTAGGTCACGTGTTCCTGTCTCCAATATCATATATTCAGCAGTTGTGTTAGAAAGCGAGAAAAAGTAGTCGAAGAAAATTAGTGGGCGAAGAAGGGAATGGAGATGGACGGTTCACTTGAAGAAATTGAAAAGGAGTCAAGGTCCTCCTCCTGAGGGTCGCCACGCGCCACGTGTTGCCGCAGTGGCACCTTCTCTCTCTTTTTATCTATAATTTTCATCGTGGGATTTTGCCATGAATTGAGTTTGATATCCATCCCACTTCACAGTAACGGAACATATCTCAGGCTAGGGCTTGCTGATTGGACGGTCCAGATTAATGAGGTTTCCGCAGGCCAAGAGTATAGACGGTGGAGAGGGGGGCATTATTCATTGAAATGATGAGAGGGTTCTCTTCGATATGGTCCGTTGCCTTCCATGATAATGCGCACATCTATAGAGCGATGTGCGCCAGTAAATGATGAGGTCACTTTCCAGTTAAGGTGGGGGCATTCTAGTAAAATGAGCATTCCTTTCACTTTTTCATTTTGAAAAAACTTGTTTTCTAAACTAGCGAATTTGAAAAATTAATTTTTACTCTACCACATAAATATTAGTTAGTTATAAATATTAGTTAGTTATGCAAGTAAATGATTAATTTGAGGTTTATTCACATTTTTCTCTATTAATTTATTATTTTACTTGGTTAATTTGTGAATTTTTTTGGATAATGATTTTAGGGTTTTTGTTTATTTTGTCTAATTAAAGATTAATTATATATAAAATAAGTTAAGGGTGTATATTTTTTTTTTACTAAGAAAAATCGATGAATTATGTTGTGTTGATTATGTTAGTGTTGGGGTTTTAGGGTTTATTTTATGATTTTTGTTAATTTTGGATTTTTTTAATGTAACTTAAATAATTTTTTATATTGACAAATTAGCATTTGTTTTGTTGTGATTTTCACAAAACAAGCCTTTTATAACGGGAATTTTATGTTATTATGATGGTAAAATCATTGATAGTGATAACACTATCTTTTATCATAAAGAAAGTATTGAGTTTATATAGCTTGAGATTAGACATTTCGTTTGATAAATTTAAATATCATGAAGGAAGTACCAAGTTGTATAGCTTGAGATTAGACATTTCATTCGATGAATTAAAAAATTTAGTGTGTCGGGGAAATGGTTCGAATTGGGTCTTATTTGATGTTGATATTACTTGGAGGATGTTGGGTGGAGGCCATCCGAATTGTTATGTCGATGTTTCCATTATTAGTGATATGAGTTTTAATTCATTGGTTGAGTTGATCATTGCAAATATTAGAGCTCTACCTAAGTAGGAAACTCTTTGAGTTAGGAGTTGACTCGAGTCTCAAGTTACAGTCAAAGGGCCATAAAATCATTATATACAGCATGTTTGTCTAGGACAGTTGGTGATGTAATGAACCTAACTTCAGTTCAAGAAATGATGCATATGGAACCTCGGTTTGGGGTGGTAGCAACACTATATTGTTATGATGAATTTGAACCAGATGATGAGAAAGAAGATTGTGATATCAATGATGTAGTTGAGAAAGATGAGAACAGTGAGCCAATAAACCAAACAATAAGACCCCCTGTTCCTGAATTTGAAGATGCTAGTGGGTTTGGTTATATGATGAGCTTTGATTGGATTTTAAGTCATAAAAATTCAGATTTAAGTATTGAGTTGAACAAATATTCCGAACCAAGAGTGATTTAATCAATGCAGTTAAGTAGTTAGACTATTTTGCTTTTAAAAGCAAAAAAAAAAATGTTAAGCTTTCAGTCATAGGCTCTTTTGTCTTTTAAAAAAAATTGCATAGTAAAGTTACAATCATACCTTTAAGAGAGAGAGAAAAGTAAACATGTATAGAGGAGCTTCTTTGTCTTTTTTATTTTTTAAAATAGTTAAATTATGGAATTATCCTTGAGTTAAAAAAAATAAAGCTCATTTCAATGGCGTTTTGGTCTTTTCATTCTGTTTTTTGTTTTTTTGTATTTTTGGATTTAGTTAGGTGTTGTTTGGTAATTTTAAGTAATTAAATATTATTAAAAAAAAACTACAAGCGTCCACCCCTAGTGGTGTTAGGAATGGATAGTCATCCTCTTTCCAGCAATGTGATATGTGCTCACGACAGAGGTCTGGTTGGGCTGTGGTGATGCTTTTATTCTTTCGTCTCTCATGCCTTTGACATTCGCGCCAACCCTTTCCAAAAACAATTATATCCTCTAGTTCATAATTTTATCGATTTTGACCCTCATTTTTTTATTACAATTTTTTTTTATGCTTTTTGAAGTTAGTTTTTTTCAATTTTATTTGTGGGTATTTTATTCCATTTATTTTTATATCTAATTTGGTCCTCCTAATTTTTTTATTTCTCTTTTTATGTGTTCTATATACTTTTCTTAATTAATGTTTTTTTTTCAATTTTATCCCTTATCATTTTATAGAATTTATTTTTTTTAATTCAATTTTAGTCCTCATTCTTTTGATTTATTTTTTTTAATTCAATTTTAGTCCTTATTCTTTTGATTCATTTTTTTTATTTTATTTTGTCCCTCATTATTTTATTTCATTTTTTTTATCCAATTTGATCCTTATTCTTTCAATTATATTTTTTATCCTTTTCTTAATTTATTTTGTTTTCCATTTTACCCCTTAATTATTTTCTTTCATTTTGTTTTTATACCGTATTCGGTCCATATTGTTTGAGTTTTAAATTATTTTATGTTTAGAAATTTTATTTTGTTATTTTTTCATGATTGTCTTTCTACGGGGTAATCCCTGTTTTATGACCTGGGCCCTATTAGGTTCGGCTTTTTCTGGGATTGTTTATTAAAAATTGATTTTTTTTTCCAATTCATCATTTGATATTTGGTTATGAGACCCTTGGTTTCATTGTTTGTTCTCTTTTTATTGAGTTATCCCGATTTCATATACTAGGTAACAGGTTAGTCGAGTTAACCTAAGTTGACTCGGAATTTTTTTGCTAGATTTTTTATGAGGTTGATTTTTTTAAAAAAAAAGCATCCTTTGGCATTAAATTATTGGTTCTTGAATTTTGTGATTTTGTTTTTGTTTTCTTTCTGTTGGGTTATCCTGAGTATTGGTTAGTCAAGTAATCCCGAGTTAGCTCGAGTTTTATTTTTCAATATTTTTTGTTTAAATTTGTTTTTTTTTTTTTGCTAGGTCTTCTTTTGGAAGTTTAATTTTTTTTTTATCTTGTTCTCATAACATGGGTGGTGGGTTAGTCAAGTTAACTCGGGTTGACTCATGTTTTTTTCCCTAAACGTGTTTTTATGACATTGATATTTTTTTAATTTTTATCATTTGACTTTAAATTATTGGCCCTTGGACTTCATCATTTTTAGCCTTTCTTTCTATTAGGTTATCCGAAGAGCAAGTAAGTAAAGTTAATCCAAATTAACTCGGGGTTTTTTAATGTTTTTTTAATTGAATTTGGATCTTTTTTCTTACTAGGCCCTTCTTTTAAAATTTTATTTTTTTTATTGCAATCTCATATCACGAGGTATATGCTAGTTAAGTAGCTTAGATTGACTCGAGTTTTCTTCTTCGATGTTATAGTTTTTGAATTTGTTTTTTGTTTTATCATTTGGCATTCAATTCAATTATTAGAACTTGAGTTTGGCAAATTTTTTTTGTTTCTTTTGCATGTTATTTTGATTTCATATATCAGGTTGCATGTTAGTAAAATTAACTTAGATTTTCTTGAATTGTTGTCGCTTAGGCCTTTTTTTTTTTTTTTAACGT
>Ga0307510_10004074_pt1 | contig 17150 bp, 12 predicted proteins | sample 12_EM_MG_FD_207224 | JGI IMG/M metagenome (GOLD analysis project Ga0307510, IMG submission 207224) | Populus trichocarpa ectomycorrhiza microbial communities from riparian zone in the Pacific Northwest, United States - 12_EM | ecosystem: Host-associated > Plants > Roots > Unclassified | place...
TTGCATGATCTTCACCAAGACAATAAAAGAGTTTTTAGGGTTTTTTTTTTAATTTTTCTCTTTCTAGAAAAATACCCTAGCATCCTATAATTTGATCAAAATTACACTTGCTCGAGTTTTAAAAAATTTACAATTTGCAACCTATGCATGCTAACAATTTAGATCCTATACTTGGAGTGTCTAAAAAAATAAACAAAATTTATTTAATTATTTACAAGTTTATCTTTATTTTTTATTTAATGGCTAAAAAGCCATTGTTGTTTTAAAATAACAAAAATACCATATAGTCAAAAATTACTCTTCTATTATTTATAGTGTTAACATTATTAAAGTAAGTCTATTTTATTTTTTTGTGGTTTCCAGTAAAAGAAATCAATAAAAAAAATCCAATTAACATTCACATATTCCTGGGATAAAAATAGAATCATACTAAAAATAAAAATAAAAAAAATTCACAGATCTCAATTTTCAGAGTTTTGTTCTTTTCCAAACCCAAACTTTCAATTATTTTGCTTTTGAAATTCTCGAAAAGGCAAATCAAAACAATAGAAAAGGTCAATACTCTCAATTAGTATTATTAAACTTGGCCCGGCCCGGTGGCTGGACTGGTCCAGGTTTACTAAAAGACCGGCTAGGGCAAAAGCCTGGTCAAACCCGGACGACCCGGCGGGTTGACCGATGACCCGGGCGACCCGATCGAACCCGGACGAGACCCGGTTTTTTTTTTTTCTTTCAAATATGGGATTTGAAACTCATTAGTATATAGCTATATATACTCTATGTTCTCAAGAAAAAAATCATGTTTTTTCAATGTGGGATAAAAAAACTTTTTGGTTTAAATACTTTAACTTAAAAGGATAACATAATATCTTCTCAATGTGGGATTTGGAGTCCTTTCGTATATATGCTCTATGTTCCCATGAAAGAAGTTATGTTTTTTCAACATAGGATTTGAAACCTATTAGTATATATACTCTATGTTTCCAAAAAATAAGTTATGTTTTTTCGATATGGGATAAAAAACTTTTTTTATTTAAATACTTCAACTTAAAAACTTAACATAATATCTTTTTAATGTGGGATAAAAAACTTTTTACAATATTCTTTTAAACTTCATTGTTTACAATATGTATAACCTATATTTACATGAATTTTTTTATATGAAATATTAAAATTTTAATTTTTTTTAAATTTTTCCGGGTTGACCCGAGTTGACCCGGGTTGACCCATAAAACCCGAGACCCGGCCTCTTGGCTGGGTCAACCCCGGACCGGATTTAATAACTATGCTCTCAATAACACTGCACAAAAAATCACCTTGAAATTCAACACCCACAAAATAAACAATAAAATCAGAAGAGGGTATTATTCACTAAAAACCAATACCCTTTTTTTTGTGAAACCCACAAAAAAAGGGACCAACCAAAAGACAATTTAAATTTACAGGGACCAAACTGTACTTTTTTATGCCGAAGTGAAAAAAGGGTTGCGTTTTTTTGGTTGTGTCAATGTTAGTCCTTGTTATTTGAATTTCTAAAATTGAAAGAAATCAAATCCTACTTTACAAAATCGAGGAGCAATCTAATGTCGTATTTTTGTTACACCGTTAATACAATGTTGCACTTGAATTGAAAAAATAAACGTGTTAAAATCCCATGAACATGAACACAACGTAAGATGAGGAAATTAAAAATTAAGGATCTAAATGAAAGAAGATGAGACAATAATCAACACAACTCCTCAATAAATTTATCTTGTGTTTTATTATCTTATTCAATTTTATATATTAAATAATATCGAAATAACTGCAATTTGACAAAACTCTGTATTCACTTGAATGATGTTTGAATATAACTGCGATTTGGTATGATCCAATGGATTGATTGCTGGTGACAAATCAACGTTAGAGGGCATGGACAGGGTCAACCTGCCACTTTTGCCAGAGCTTTTGTGATGAAATATATATTTTTTAGAAACCTGATCATACATGCGAGACGAAGGTAGTTGATGTCGCAAGGTGGCCCTGCTATCACTGGAATTTGGTTTCCATAACCCCAATTTGTAGAATGAAGAAGAAGATGCCTGGAGATGATGGCTTCAAATCGACAACTTCATCATGTCTCAGAAATTTTCACCTCATATCCTAACATTTCACAGACAGACAGGTAGGGTTCTGCACTGTGCCCTTCTTTTCAAGAACTGGTGGGATGTCACAGATTTCAAATAGATGACAGGAATGGACAGCACAAGTGGAAATTTGCTATCAAATAACAAAGCATCTGTGATGATCAGGCTATCTTGCATGGTCCTGTTATTAGAGAAGGAAATAAAGCTGAAGAAGCCAATACAAGTAGGATCCAGATTGCCGCCCAAAGGCCATTGTAGATTCGCGTTCAGAGAACATCAGATGTGATGCTTTTTCATCGGTGCTCTTCAAGATGTAAGGGTTTGTACTAAATGATGCATCATTAATACAGGAGAAAAGAATGATTACATCCGAAGAGAAAATCATTGCCAAATGATCCACGGCAAACAGTCTCAAAATGGCAAGGGGAAAGAAGGGATGCCAGCACCACCGGCTTGTATGCAAACTAAAGAAGGGTGATAATAACTATGCCTAACCTGAAAACACAAAAACAGATCCTGAAGAATAATGGTGGTTTTCATGAAAAATAGAAGGGCAAAACCCTACGCCGATTTGAAATAATAGCAAGAAAGCAGTTAGTCCAGTGACCTTCGGACCCACTATGATAGTAAGATAGAACACTGCATTCAGCAAGTAAAAAGTGTTTTCTACATGGTAATTTCTGCATGCCACAGATAAATGGGGCAATAATAACCTGGCCTAAAATTACAAAGTTATGAATGAAAAAGAAAAGGCTCCAAGATTTTATAATGTAATTCTGACCATTAATGGATAGCAGTGATGCTTCTCATAGCTGGGCCAGGTGTCATCACCAGCCACGAAACCTTGATGACGCTTCCAAACTTCAGAGTCATAATTCTCTGTTATAGAGAAATGCAGCCCATTTTCTTCAATTTTCTCTAGGAATTTGTCCAATGAATCTCCTCTTTTAGGGCTGAAGAATATTGCTTCTGAGCGCCCAACATTTTTTAACAAGAGTTTGACGGTACAAGCAAGGGCATTGTGGAACTCCTTAAAAAAGGTGCTGTCAAATGGCACATCCATTTACTGAGTATAAAGGAAGATAAGCTTAGCATGAAAGGAGAAAACACGAGTGTTCGATTGCATGTATATATGTATCTGTCATTTAGAATTGGGTGCAGGCACCTTTTTCCGACTAGTGAAGGAAACCTATGAATCTATACAGCCTCAACCAATAACAAATTGTCAATGACAAGATTTTGACACGAATCAACTCAGATTTAAATTTAGCCGTAAAATATTTGGACTAGTTTTACAAGATTAGACATATCTCTCAAACTGTACATCGAATTGAGCTAGAATTTTACATGAAAATACTAGACACATGGAAATATATTGTGGTAAATTTCCAGATCAAGTGGAGTTCAAAAACATATTATTTCAGATGGTCGAAATTACTAGATGAATCTTGTCAAATCTGTCAGACTAGACATTTATGTACTAATTGAGACGTATCTGGAGCTACAAGTGGACTTTTGCTGCAATTCAAGTTGGGCTAGAAACTAAATATCTCTAACTTTTCAACCATATATAGTAGGCCCAGTAATTCATCTAAACGAGAGAGAATGACATGTTTGAAATCATGATTGAAATCTACCAAGAATGTATGAAAATTAGAGATTTAGGATACAGGGAGGAATTTTAGCATGAAAACTTTGTTTTTATTATTTTATTTTATTTATTTATTTAATGCTGAATAATTATTTTTAATATGGGTTTGTTTTGGAGCATTAACATTTTTTAGGGGTTTATTTCATTATTAGACTTATATTAGCTGATTACTAGTTTAGGCTTGCAACCCAAAAGGGATCCATTAAAGTTAGTTAGAGGAGACTATATTATGTTATTTTTTAGATGCAACTTTCAGTAGTAAGTTGAAGAATAAACATGAGTTTTTTTTTATGACAAAACAACATTTCTTTACAGGGACAAAAATCATATACTGACTTGTCAAAGATTAACTAGCTTTGTGATGTTATTCACATACTTAGGGTTTTTAGATACAAGGCTAACTTTGAGTTCAAGTCTTTTTCCAATACTTTTGGTTCTTAAATACAGGGTTACCTCTGGGTTAAGGTTCTATTAAATCTGATTTTCGGCTTTCCGGGTTGTTATCTACCTCGTTGGGGGTTGGTTGACCATATAATCAAGAAGCCCACATCAGATTGCATCAGGCATAACTTTGTTGATAGGAAAGAAAACACTAGTCTGGTGGATAAGAGGATGTGAATTGAGGCATTCACACAATATGGGATATATTATGACTGCCACTCTAGTGTTGTGAAGGTGCAAAGTACCCGGGAATATATTGCTGCTATAACAAATTTGATGGACATGAAGTATAACATCTATTGATCTAAATTTAGTGATACTGCACTATATAGCTAACGGAAAGATAGCCACGCAGCATAGATTATTGAAACAGAAAGTTAATAGAAACAGGACTTACCAGTCACTGGCAACTATGACATCAAAAGTGTTGGAGATATTATAAGTTACTTCCTCATCCCAATGCAATGTCACAGTCTTCACTTTTGTATTACCAAATGCTGTGGAGTTGGCATCTATGCTATGCTGAATATCTGGATGTTAAAAGGAAACAAAAGATAAAGAGAAAGTGGAGCAATGCTGCATTCACACACAAAGTGAACATATAAGTTTTGAATCATAGCCCAGCAAACTGACAAAAATTTAGTTCTACATTGGCACAACTAATCACCAGCACAAACACAGAGCTAAGCCTGTTATATGACTATGCGATGACTTAAGCATCAATAATATATCTCTAATGCATCAATAAATTATATCTCTAACAGACCACATTTAAACTTCAATTAAAATACTATTGTTATCATACAGAATAATCCTTCTTTTTATAAATGAGAGAACATAGAACAACGTAAAACATCTTGAATCTTGATGACAGAAGCTAGCAAACAAGTTTATCCAACAAAGAAGGATGTTTACAGTGATGTCCAATCATAAGGAAGATGCAAGCAAGCAAGGATAGCACAAGCTGAAGACTTCCAACCTGATTCATATTCTCATTACCAGAGTCACCCTTAAAACCGCCCATCACTAGCAATTTGAGAAATTTAGAGCTTAACGTTAACTGAAATTCTAAACAAGTGAATAATGAGCCACAAGCACCTTGAAGTTCTAGTAAGAGAATGCAAATAGACTTCAAACTCACAATCTAGGTGCATGCTGCCAATTGACATGTCACTTTTTCAATATTGTAGATGTAAAATCTTCTCATAACTCTTCTACAATGAATAATCCCAATCAGACACTAGCTAGTCACTGCCCATGTCGTCGAAAAGTTTCAAACATTTAAACTTTTCACACCATGTCTTACCAAGTTATCCCAACTTATCAGAACAATTGTCTGGGAACTAGAAAACTCTGAATCACTGTCACTTCATGACATTGAATGAAAAGGGTCTCTAGAAACAGTTGACTGAACAATTTATCCTAGTTTTGCATGTCGTGAAGTGCAGGTCTTATCTGCCAACAGACAGCATTTCAAAGTAAAAATTCTTTACTTTTCTCAGCACATCATAGTATATTTCTTTGCATCGCAAATGCATAAGGGGAAAAGGATATTGATAGATTCTTCAAATCTTAAAACTTTAGCTTCATTTTGCTTTTAAATGCGAATGATAATCATTAATTTGTAGACATGTTAAAAACTAAAATTAGCTAATCAAAAGGATACAATCTACTACTACTGGATTTCCATCTGAGATTACAACTTCCAATGCCTCAGTTGTTGCTGCAATAACTAATCCAGCTAAGCCATATCCCGATCCAAGCTCAATAACTCTTTTAGATCTGAAAAATTAAACGAGTGTGCACAAATCAAATAAGTAGCGCAGATTCAAAGAAGATTTCAAAATAACACCAGCAAAACAACCAGAATACAGACAATTACAGCTGATTAATTATTTTTCAAGAGTGAATAGAATCACCAAAAGCACATAGTTAAAATTATTCACAAACCTGAACATGTCTGCATGTGACAAGCAAAAATATGCAAGGACATCTTCAGATGGCCACTGACCTGTATATAACAACAACATTATAATGAAAGCAACAAAGATAACCAATCTAAAGTTTATACCATTTAAGTTTCTTCCCAGAAGCATTCAAGTTTCAGTCTTCCTTCCAATCAAAAACCACGTTAAACAACTAATGATCGTGGTGCATATACCAACTGCCATTATGAATTCATATTTAACCATACAACCATGTTCTTACAAAAGGGTCCTCCAGAATCTGTATAAATGATAAACTTATCTTCGCCGCGATATATATATAAAAATAAGAAATGAATGAATTGAAGATTGGGTTAAGACAATCTTAAGTCAACATTCTTGCGAAAACTGAATAAATGATGAGCTTCACATATAAGATACATATCTTAAAATCAAAGGAATAGTAAGAAAAGTGCTATCTATTTGTTGACTAGAGATATCCAAAATGTTCATCAAAATAAAATCTTTCTTTCAAGCACTCAGTTGCCTTATTACTTTTTTCTTACAACAAGATAAAGCAAACAACTTGATACAAGAAACTCAAGAATGACAAGCAGAACTTACACACTAGGCCAGTGTTATCGACATTGTATCTATCAGAAACCTCAAAATCACTCAAATCAACACCATTATTTACTCTTTGCCTGCACAAAATCCCACTCATGCAAATCAATCACGAAAAACCCATATCAGATTTCAATTCAAATCTCATAAATGACACTACCTGCTCGATAAAATGACTGAAAGAAAAAGCAACATAACTTACTTGACAAGAATTTTGGGAGTTCCATCAACAGGCAAAGTGTAGCAAATGCAAACATCTCTAAAGTTTGATTCTTCGTTAACATGATCTTCAACCACTTGGCCTGGTATCAAGTTAAATCCTTGATGGGTTTTTCTTGAAATGCGCTTGATAGCACTTGGTGATTGATTATCTGCAAGATAATTGGTTTTTTACATCGGCCCAAGTTAACATTCATTCTACAAAAAAACTAATGATGTTCCAAAATTACGTTTTAGTTGATGTGTTAGAAGAGATTAAGGAAGTACCGGGACTTTCACGAGTTTTGCGAAGAAGGGCTTGGCGTAAGATTGCCCATCTGAGAGAAGATGGTTTTGTATTTGTTTTGGCTTCCATCTGATTCACGTTTCAAGTCCAGATGGCTCCATGGTTTTATTGCAGGATTTCACTCTTCTAATCCTTTGATTTTATATGTTGTTTTATTTGAGTACTCCAACTTTAACTTATCATTTGGTGATCTTGACTTTCTATCTCTCTAAACTAAGATTTTTAATCGATGTGTCCTTATAAAAACAAGAAAAAATGTGTCCATTTATATTTTATTTTTATTAATGTTGGTGTTCACACCAACTTGCATACCTTAACTAATTTTACAGATTCTAAAATTAATGATTATATGAATTTTCGGTAACCCTGAGATTTATAGAACTCAAATTGATGATCTCTAGAAAATAACCTCACATGACCAGTTGAGCTATATCCTACAAAATTTTATTTATATATTTTAATAAGCTTTGATATTATTCTTATATTGTTATCATGTTTACTCCATCCCTTAATCTTTTGTTATAGAAATGCATATTTTTGTTATAGAAATGAAGATTGATCAATAAAATCTCTTTCAAACGACTGTATAGTTGGGATTTTTATATGATCAAAAGAGACACAAAAATCAAGTGCTTTACACCAACAACTATGATATGAGCACAGCAGTAGCAAACATCAAACTCTACCAACATTAGTCAGCTATTCTAATTTCAGGTCCTTAGCGAATAAGCTTTCGATGAGCAAAATCCTAAGCAACTTCTACTGCTGCACTAAATTTCTTGTCTATGTAAATCTTGGGATATACCTTATTTATTCAAATTTCCAATAACACATCCAATCCAAGCCTAACAACACAGGTAAAAGCCATTAACTTAAAGACAGGAAAATGAGGGTCAATACAAGTATTGCCACCGCCGGCAGTACTGGTAGCTTGAGCATCATAAAGATAACCAGAAAGCATGCCAGAGAAGAGGAAGGAACCAAATGAAAGATTGAGAACAAGGGTGTTGTATAACAACTCATAATACTTGAGATCAAATAGTTCTCAGTAGCCAAGACCAATGCCATGATGGCAAGTCATTAGGACTTGAGAAGCTGCAATCGATAGAGGTCTTGGTGTCCTAAATTTCCTGCAAATAACATAATGGATGTGAAGTGATACTGAAATATGAGGCAATCAAGAACTACAATGGAGAGTGAAAAAAAGGAAAAACAACATGCCAGATTAAGTGTTCTAATACTAGACAAGAAATAATTCGTTAGAAAAATCCCCGAAATATTGATAAGAGAAACAAAAATAAATACATCAGTGAATTCACGAACTAGACTCATCACTTTTTAGTTAAGATATCATGTTTAAGTTTATTATTGGGCTTAAGATATTTATTTGAGTTTTATTATTGAGATTGATGTTATTCTATTTTGGATTTTATTTTATTTTTAATGGGTTTTTTGTCTAATTATTTGTTATATAGGGTTTCACTATTTTTATGTATTATTATGTTACGTTATACTTTTATAATGAATTAAGAAAAATATATGGATTTCTACTTCTTCTCTTCCGTCTTTCTCTTATCTTCTTCGTATCCTTTTTTTTTCAAGCTTATTCTTTTTCCTCTTCTTTCTTCCTTTCTTACCTTTTATTTTCTTTAAAGCTTTTTTTTAAAAAATATGTTTTGGTATCAAAGTAAATATTTCCAGTTGTTCCCATAAATAAGAGTTCCAACGCGGGCCAATAATTCCTCCAACACCCATAATAGAAACAACAACTCGATCCAATACCAACCAATATATTATCTAGTTATTTTTTCTCTACTACAATCTCTCAAGAATAGTCGGACCAAAACCCAAGAATCCAACATCCACCCATTTTCCTCTTCATCCATTGCCATTACCAACCACAACAACTCCTTTTTCATCCACCAACCAATAAAATTGATTGTCCAGGTAAAAAAAACCATCACTCCAAAACCTAGACAACACCACTAGCACCACCATTACTTCCTCACACAACCTGCACCAAATTTAACAATCAAATCATATAAAAACAAAACACTATAAAACTCTAATAATATTGAATGAGAAAAATAAACTAGAAAAACTATTTCTTTTAAATAGAGGAAAAATAGAAAAACATCACATAATACAAAATAGGAAAATCAAAATAGAAAAACATAAAATTAACCAAGAAAAATATTTATTTTTCTAAAAAAAGCTTCTACATTAGTCTCTCGGGTTAGAAGAAACTCATCCTCGAATTTAGACACCAGTCACAAACCATCATACATCATAAACATCCTTTTATGTATGGTCACCCCATCATGACTTCCTAACAACTTTGTGCATGTCACCTCGTTAAAGGTTTTTAACATAACACATTTATGCTTGCCACCCCATTGTGAATTTCTAACACAACACAATTATGCAGATCGCCTCACCGTGGATCCCGTAATTAGGGTTTCCAATAACAACAGTTGACGTAGATGGAAACAATACACTAGTTCTAGGATATCTTTTGTTTGAGGAGAACCTTTTCATCCCCTCTAACACAAGCATGTTCAATCTATGATCTTTTCCAGCTATAGTTAATCAACAAAACACAATAACCAACCACCAAGAATCATTGAGATATGATACATGTCCTCTAAGACCTATAACTAAAATCACTAGTAATTGTTGGATTTTGATACCAATTGATGCATATGGAAATGAAGGATAAAAATTTGTTATAAGTCAAAACTATCAAAATATTTTATTTCTATCCATCACAATTAGCATTGCCAAAAAACTATTATAACTTTTTATATAGAAAAAAAACCCTAGAAAGCTCTAATAATATTGAATAGAAAAAAAATCTAGGAAAACTATTTTCTTCAAGTCAAAAAATCAAAATAAAAAAACATAAAAATTAATTAAGAAAAATATAATTTTTTATAAAAAGGCTATTGTATCATAATCAACCGCTAATTCGGCAATTTTAGCTCAAATTTATTACTTCCTATCTAGATTTGTAGTGCATCCCCCCATTTCTTAGTCTTTGATTATCATTAGAGAGAGAGACAATTTTTTTTCTTGTTTTCGGCTGAAGCATAATACAATATAAAAGAATCACTATTAATAATGAAAACCAAATAAGTACATTTACAATGTTACAGCATCATCACTCATACTAATAATCAATCAAAAAAATACAATCAAATTAATTATATTATTAGATAGATGGCTTGTGCTATACTACAAGCTACATCAATTGTTTTTTAAATATAAAAAACCTATTTAGGCATGCAAGCATGTTTTTAGAAAAAATACAAACAAACAAATTCTTAAAAATGATCTCTAAATCAAATTTCAATTAAAAAAAGAAACCCTACTAATTTAATTTGGGTGTATTTAAAAAACTTAAGGAATAATACAATGCATGCACATTGGGCGCTCCTCGCAAGTGCCATCAAACCTCGCTCAGTTAGTTATTCTTAAAATCTTCCAAATTGAATTCATTCATAGCTCAGGTTTAAAAAGAAATTATGAGAGGGCTGACCTCATAAGACTCAATTTATTTGTTGGGTCTAAAAGAAACTTAAAATATTGGTAAAAAACATGACTTGACTAAAACAAATTCAAAACAACATCTATTTTTTTATATAAATATTGAGACGGTGACATTGATTTTTAATCATAAATTCAAAATAGGATGCATATTGGACAACATATTTTTTTAAAATTTGAGATGGCAACATATTAAGATAACAATATATTAGATTAACATAGGTTAGTCTAGGTTGACCAACCAAACTCGCAATTTAGGTTATGATATTATGATAACCCTATAAAAAAAAACTAAAAACAAATGTTTGATTCTCAATCAATTTAATATTGAAGGAAGAAATCATAAATCAAAATATTCAATTAAAAAGAAAAAAAAACAGAGTGAACCCGAGTTAACCTATCAAACATCGACCATGGTCATAAAACCCACTTGATTTAATAAATTTTTATTTTTTATATTGTTCTCTATTTAGTCATACGAAAACCAAGCACATGAGAATTTTTTTATCAAATAAAAAAATTCTTTAAAGAAAGAAAAAAGTTTGACAAGCATGTTGGACTGATAAAATAAAGATCAACATAATTATTTTAAATCTAAATAAAAAAATGCTATGATTTCATAAAAAATTAATTCCAATAGTTTTCAATAAAAAAAAAATCAAAATTTTTTTAGGCAATTTATTTTCATTGATCAAAGTGTAAAATACATGAAAAAAAAAAACAAAACACAAAAGAAAAAAATAAACAATACAGGTCAAACATGCATGGACCTGCACTCGTGGCCTTTTAAAAAAAGGCCTTTTAATATTTTTTTAATATTAAACAGTGAAGGTTGTATTGTTTGTCTTTAATTTTTTTTAAAAACAAAATATTATAAATGACATGTCATCTATTAGTCTAGTTTCCAACTATTTTGTCAACAAAAAATTAGGCCATGGGTATTTTGTGGCAAAAACTCCTATTTTCAACTATGTTTTGACCTCAAAACACCTATAAAATATCATAGAGACCTTTATAAACCCATTTATGACCTTAAATGACCCTAAACCGATAAAAAAAAAACAAAATCAATTGAATTCAAAATATTTCTTGAGCTCAGATTTGTCATCTCAGGCGATGAAAATGCTAAAGAACACCTCAGTAAAATTCTGCTCACCAAATGAAACTCGCTAATACCAAAAATGATCTTTTCGTGGCTAAAATTGATGTCAACAACTATTTCTTTCTCCACCACTAAATTCAGCGACTTTCTCTCTCTTCTCTCTAATCACAAATTAAAAATAAAGAAAAAAAAGTTTTAGATTAAAATCAAAATTTTAAAACACTTAGGGTTTGAAAAGAGATAATTAGAAAAGTAGAAGGACAAAATCAATTGAATTCAAATATTTCTTGAGCTCAGATTTGTCATCTCAGATAATGGAAATGCTAAAGAACATCTCAGTGAAATTCTCCTCACCAAATGAAACTCACTAATACCAAGAATGATCTTTTCATGGCTAAAATTGATTTTAACAACTATTTCTTTCTCCACCACTAAATTCAACGACTTTCTCTCTCTTCTCTCAAATCACAAATTAAAAATAAAGAAAAAAAAGTTTTAGATTAAAATCAAAATTTTAAAATACTAAGGGTTTGAAAAGTGATAATTAGAAAAGTAGAAGGACTAAAGAAATCTTTGTGCTCCAATTTGAAACCGCTATCTTTTTTTTCACTTTGATCTCTTATTTTTTTACCTTATTCTTTGTTAACAAATTATAAGCAATTGATTATTAATTGACAATAAAAAAAACTTAATCAAAGTGGAAAAAAGATCGATAACTAAAAAAAAAGAGTGAATTATCAACCTTTTCTATTTATAGTTAAATTTAAGAGTAATTAAATGTAATAATGACTTTTCTTGAATTCATATCTTTTTCTACAAAACAAATATTATCGTATTAAAATAATACACAAATACAATTAAATCTAGTTTTTTTTTGTTTTTCAGAGTTCGAATTCCAAAAAGCATTTGCTAGTGAAAAACCTTGATGCCTTTTAGTTTTTTTTTTTTTTAATTTATTCTGCAAGTTTGCTGTGGATGAAAGCATGCAGACCACTACTTCTTCACGCTTCTTTCTTTTAAACTTCTCCTTAAAGAATTGGGCAACCTTTACCAAAAACCCCCGGTGCTGTTGGGCAAGAAGCTAACGGGCATCCTTCCGACTCGCTTCCCCACCACTCGAGGCTAACATGCCACATTCCCAAGCACAAGTAAAGGAATACAGCCATGAAGGCCAATCCAGCATCCAACGCCCCTGACAGCACATAGTTATGGCGGCTCCACCAGTCGCGATAGTACCTATAAGCAATAAAGCCCGAAGCGAATCCGACTACAACCCACGTAGTGTAGTTCACGGCGGTAGCTGGCAGCATGTTGAGTGTAGCACTTAAGAGTACTGGTATGGAGATAAGTCCAATCCAATCCTTGTTAGGGAAGGCCTTGTGTGCCAGCCAAACTAGGATAGGAGCTATTGCCCCGCCTAAGAAAAACCAGTTGGTGGCTGAATAATGGCCAAGATCTCCAAAAACTCTGCGAGGGCCAATAAGACCCCAGATCACAGATGCATCATAGAACAAATGGTCGCTTGGGCAAGTCCATGGGCTTCCTGGTGAAAGCAATTCACGATCACATATATTTGGGATGGTTTCCATCAGCCACCATGCAGTTCCTAGATGTACCAACGCAGATATTATAGTACCAACCACCTGGATAAAACAAATATCATCTCATAAAAAGCAGCAAGGACCATAGATGGGTATAATTAACGAATTTGAAAATCATATATGTATGCAAGAAACTCAATGAAAAAAAAAAAAACATGAAGATGATCAATTTCCTTTTGCTAATGTTATATGGGGAAGAGGAACATAAGTGGAGCTAACCTGTGCCATGAACATGGCTCTCGGAGGAATCTTCATGTAATGACCAAGCTTGAAATCTTCCAAGAAGGTGATACCTTGTTTCATGCTAATGTATCCGTACACTTTAAAGCATATGTTAGCAACAGGAAATCCTGGGTACAAGTAGCCAATGACATATTCTGTTATCACATTTAGGCCTGGTGTCTGCTTGCAAAAGAAAACATCATGTTAGAAAACAAGAAGCTCAAACAAATGCTGAAAGCATTGCGCCATTGGAATTAAACTTGTCTATACTTATTGGAAGCTCTTAAAGGATTTCTCATCTAAGAAATTTTAAGCTGAAAATGATGACAGCGGAAACATGGCAGAATGTAGAGGCATCCCCACGTCTACAACATATTTCACATAATTACAGAAGAAAGAGTAGATCAGAAAAATAACGTACAAGTGTACCTTATTTGTTGTAGCAGTGATCACTCCAACAGGAAGGGTGAAAAATACGGCAATACCACAGGCTAGCAAGACACCCCACCATGGTAATTGGAGTTGCTCATTGTAGTACTCACATGTAAATATGGTTGCTGCTATGTTTAGGAAAAGGATGCACAAGAACCACCATTCAGGGACTTGATTATATTTCCTCATTAGCTTTGTATGCACATCCATTTTCTTGTATCTGAAAGCAGACTTGCTTAGTTGCCATATATCTCTGCATCCTCAAAAAAAAAAAAAATGTGAGTTCAACTTAAAAGAACATGATATAGATATCAATATGCAACGCAAGATATCAGTTGCAGAACAAAACCTGCCTCTAATTGCCCAATCTTGATTGTAGTTATGGTTTGATACTAGAGGATAGTTGGAATGCAAAGAAAATACAAGAGTTTATATGCGGTTTAACATAACAAAAAGGGGTTCACAATTTGCTTGAGTATAACCATGAACTGGCAACTACAACTTAGCTTAACAAATATATGCATATCAAAATAAACAGAAGGTATCCAAGCTTCTGATTGCAACAATTTGACATGAATATACATGACTTACCTGCCATGGAAGAGGAAAACATGAACTACGGTGGCTGTCAGGCAGGCAAAATTGAGACCATAAATCATAGCGAAGATAGTGCTGAGGTAGAGAGGGCCTTGACGGTCATATGCATCTAAGTCAATATGGAATTTTGGGTCTATGATAGCTGAGATATTGTAACTCTGGCCAGTGGAGGTGAACAGGCCATCTGAGAATATGGGAAAGTTCTTGGCCTCGTAAATATTGAGCCAATATGCAATTGGAGCAATAACATACATAAGAAGCACAAAACCAGCAGCAATATTGGCAGTTGCAAACCATGGACTGGCTAGGGGACTCCCAAGGTAAGAGGATATGGTGGCCCAATCAAATCCAAAGGCACCAATCCCAAGACCATGGAGTCCTGATCCTAGCTGATGAGCTAGGATGGAAGAAGGGAATATCCAACAAAGCCATGATATAGAGGTTAACTTGGGGAAAAGATAGCCCGGAAAGGCATAATAGGCGAAGCTGCAAATGAAGGCAATGATGAAGAACTGATTCCTTGTTAATCCATCTTTATGCCTTTCCTCTTTCTCATGTAATGCCCTGCAATTTCATGTTAGTAGATACAAACAGTATATTTAAGCAGTAGAACTTAAAGAGTTGCTATTTTGGTAGCAAACCAAGGCAATAAGGTCTAGAAGAAATTCACACGCTGAGCTTGTAGAAGCGAAGTTTCATTTCAGGTATTACGTAATTAGCTTGGTTCAGTTACATTAAATGGAGAGAAATCAGATGATAGGCTTACTTTACTAGAATGTGGAATCAATTAAAATGTTAGTTCATTGCAGACTGTTAAAGACTAGAATTTTGCAGTCTGTTATAGAAATGCAGCAGCATGTGAATATCATCAGCAACGCAATAGGGGATTGATCACTGCAGTTTCCAAGTTTTCTTTCTAGTTGCAGTAGGATTCAGATCATAGTTGTAGTTGCATTGTCTCTTGTACAGATTTGTTCTTTCCTTCTTTTTTTGCATTACATGTACAGCTTTTATATTTTTAATTCATCAAAAAAATAAATGATAGCGACTATAACCTATCAGAATAAAATCAATCAACTTAAACTACTAGCAAATTCTAAATCCTTATGGCCAGCAGACTTGTGATATAGACTATAGACTAAGGGGAAAGTGCGTGTGACCATTTTCTTACCACAAATTGTCTCATATTTTTTATATTCTTAAACATGCACACACTGTCAAAATGAAACAGAACTAATTTAATGTTAACATTTATCAAAACCAATCAAAATGCATACCTGAAGAGGGAAACTTGAACAAGATTCTGCGGCCACCACATAGAAGCAGGCTCTACCAAGTACCTTCTAAACAAACCAGCCCATCCGAACCCCAGCATCTGCGTCGTTAAAACTACTAGCAACGCCACAAAAAACGTCAACTCCTTCTTGTAAAATAACTTGACAGCACTAACAATGTGAATGGCATAAACATTTCCAGCACCCGAGTTAGCAAATATGGTGATCAACACATGCTCCTTCACATTAAACGGTCCGGGGTTTAACGTGAACTCCCATTTTTTTCCTATGAAGAATGTCTTATTGGTTATGGTGGAAGCCATGAGGTGGCCAAGAGGGACCACTGCGATCTGTGCACAGATGGAGGTAATGGAGAGTGGTTCGCGGCGGTACCAGAAGAACTGGTTGAGGAAGGAGAGGAGGATGCAGGCGAGAGAGCCAAGTGTCCATGTGCGAAAGGTGACAGCAGGGAGAGTAGGATCATCTGTTGTTGGTACAGTAAGTGCAACTTGCTCGATTGGAGAGTTCTCCTTGGAGTCCGCTGAAGTGGAGGAGGAATTGGCAACACTGGAAGAGGTCTGCTTGCTGTGTTGATGAACTGTTGGGGTGTTTGGAGAGAGGGAAAGTTAGAGAGAAAATGAGGGAATATATGAAGGAAAAGCAAAAAGAAGAGAGAGTGAGAGTCTTACTTAGAGGAGTTGTGATTTCTTCGGTACCAGTCATCTCCTCCACTCTTATTAGTTTCCTGATCTTAATATCCAACAGCTATGAATAAATTACAAGAAATCTGGATCTTACATGAAGGACTAGACTCATTATTCAAGGGAGTCCACAGCATCTATGTCTGAGAAGAGAAGACACTAACCCCATCTATGGTAAGAATTAAACTTAAATACTGAATAAAAAGATCGAAATCACCACGGCTAAACCAAGAGATCAGCATTGATAAATACTAAGCACTCGCAAATCTGCGGACAAAAGCCCTTAGTTTTAGTTTATAGACTTGAAAAGTCAACACAAGCTTCTAACCTTCTCTGCTGCAAGGTTAGATTTCGTGTTGAACAACTCTCTATATTTTCTTCTCAGACATTACGTGGGCTACAT
>Ga0307510_10004075_pt1 | contig 17146 bp, 8 predicted proteins | sample 12_EM_MG_FD_207224 | JGI IMG/M metagenome (GOLD analysis project Ga0307510, IMG submission 207224) | Populus trichocarpa ectomycorrhiza microbial communities from riparian zone in the Pacific Northwest, United States - 12_EM | ecosystem: Host-associated > Plants > Roots > Unclassified | place...
AAAAAAATATTTTGGATCAAAATAAAATTTATCATTATTTTTGGGTGAACTATGTATTTTTTTCGTGTTTTAAATTCTAGTTCTCTATTTTTTAATTTGGTATTTTTATTTTAATTTCAAACATAATTTGATCTAATTTGTCCATAAAAAGATTCAATTGAAAAAAAAATTGAAAATTGAAAAAAAAACCTCATATGCTTTATTGTTCATATAAATAATAAACAATGAAGAACAAAAAAAAATCCAAGTACTTTATTATTCACAAAAAAACTTTTAAAAATCCCAAATGTATTAGTTGTTCAGTCAATTATTTTCATGGCATACAGACCGGAGTTGAGGTTAAAATGCAGTTGAAGGATTCGTCCTGACCAGGTTTGTTTGTAGCTTGGAACCTTTACCTTGAGAGTTCCGTGAACTAAATGTAATAGAAATATTTTACCCTCTGCAAGCAAGCGAGTTGAGTAGCAGATTGTCCTCCGCGCATGTTTCATTTGACCACGTCGTTGACACATCATGAAGCAATTTGGAAAAATCTCCCCTCGATGTTTGCTTTTTTTGTGTGTGTGTGTGTGTGTGTGTGTGTGGGTGAAGTTTCTCTGAAATTGCTGAAAACGACAAAAAATCAAATAAAGTCTGCTGATATGATTGGAGTCAGTCTCGAGGATCTTCTGGTGTTGTTTCTCTTAAAAACAATTAACTTTGAAAGGCCGAAAGAAAATTAAAATATTTTTTAAAAAAGAATTTTTTTATTTTAAAAAAATTATTTTTAATATTAGAAAGTCAAAATCAAAATAATTTAAAAATATAAAAAAATTAATTTAAAATAAAAAATAATGAATATTATAGTACTATAAGTAGCATCATATACTTGATAATAACATTAGATTTTTGCTTTTTCTTTCTTCATTTTCAAACGAAGTCTGGTTTCCAGTCTCACACTTGAATGGACAAGTGAGATTTACTGGACTCCGAAGACAGCTTTAACAAAACGTTCGGGTGTCTTTGCTGAAAATATTATGAATTCAGGGCTTTCTTATAGTGGATTCTGTCCAATTAAGCTACGTTTTGGATCGTTCTTTCTCACTTCAGCCGCCTCATTTTGGGCGATGACACCAGTAGGAAGAAAATACAAGTATGTACCTTTATGCTTATGCATTCGATATTTGATTGTCTTCCTAATGATAGACACATCAGTAAGGCAAAGACCAAAGTAGAGTACAAAAGGGAAACTTGATGAAGAGAACCCCCTGCAGAAATTCTGGGTTCTGGGAGCTGCAAAAATTATTGACTGTAGTCTCAATACGTGTTTACTCGAACCACAACTTATGATGAAGGTGATTGTTTATTGGTCCCTTCTCTTAACATTTCTTCCCTCCATCCTTTATTAACCTTAGCAATGAAGTCTTCAATTCTCTTCTCCAGATTATCGTCAAATTCTTCTGCAACATCTTGACAACCAATCACACTGGCACTCCCATTGTTGTAGTCGTCTTCATTACAACCATCAGAACAACTGTGTTTCTCATCATTGTCTTTGCCATTGTCATTGTCCCGATCCTTCTCATTTCTGTGATTCTCACTCTTACTCTTAAAATATGTGTCTCCAGCAACTTCACATGAAGATTCAGCATTCCCATTGCTCTGATTCTCACCTTTTTTCTTTACATATGGATATTCACATAAAGACGGTTTAGGTAGCCAGAGTCCATCAAGTTCATCTTTGGATGGCTTATAACTCCATAAAACGATGACCCAAATTAAGATGTTGAGCAACAAATGCAAAAACACAGCAGATGAAAAGTTCAGAACCGGAGAAGCATTTAAGAACAGAGACACTGGTAACGCAACGAGCTTCATTTCCTTGTACAAAAATAGATGATACAGCTAAGCAAATAAGTGCTTTTCTAAATAATTTGCAATGGGGTTTCCATTATATAGTTGCATGGGGTTATACGTGAGGCCAACCGATGTGTGATTCTCGGAAATTGCTGTTTTTTTAATTGGTATGGTATATGACACTTAATTTCACAGAAGTTTAGGTCATTATTTCTAGCGACCCAAGTTTTCAATCATAAGGTAGAAACTTCCGCAGAGCTTCTTAGATTGTGGATGTATTTGGCTATACGGTTAAACTACGTTTTTGAAAAATTTCGAATTATTTTTTATTTTAAATTAATTAATTTTAAAAGAAATAGATTTGTTACTCTCTGCCTTTTAAAAAAATTTCTGCTTTTTTAAAAAAACAATTCCCATAAATTTTCTTGATCTCTTATAAAAATATTTCAAGTCTCGTATATTTTATATGTCACCTCACTCCTAAGATTTTTTTCTAAACATGGTTCCTTCATGATTTTCCTTTATATATTTAGAATTTTTTTCAAATATGGTGCACACCTTTCCACACGGGCTCTCCTTTCCACACGGGCTCTGCAGTTTATTACCTGAGATTTCAACCCCTCTTCTCATATGAAAAAAATTTAATAAAATCATCATGATAACTGGATATTTTTATAAATATTTACGGATTAATACCACAAAGACTTGGGGGCTGCTGATGGATCCAAATAAAATAAACCTAAAACACCTCTCAAAATAGACTTAAAACATTCCTCCAAAATAGGCCCAAAAAAACCCCTTGGGCTCGGGTTTGGTAACTCGAGTTCAATGTACAGTTGGGGCCAAGAAAAGTGGGCTCAGACATGGTAGCCCGAGCTCAATGTACCGTTCATATTTTTTTATATATATCTTATATTCATTATAATTGTTTCTTAACTCTTTGATGTGAGATAATTATAGTAAAAATCATTTTTTATATTTTTTTTAATAATCTATATTTAAATGTATTGTTTCAAAAAAAATTATATAAAATATTAAAATCTTAAATATTTTATTTTCTTTAATTTTTCTAAGTTAATTCAGCTTAACCCCTAAAACCTAGCTACATGTCGGTCAACCCATGACTGAGCTCAATAACTACGCTAAAAACAACCAGTTACGTGCCGTATATGCGTGCGCTTCCAGGGAATTTAGAACTCTTTGGACGTTGCATCTGAAATGCTTGATCTCATTGACATGCTGATGTTGATAGGGAGCTGACTTTAGTGGGAGTACTGTACATTTATGGAAGACCAACTTGCAGTTTTGCAACCAGATAGGGGAGAGAACATAAAAAAATCAACACCTCTGCCTTTCTTTGTTAGCTTTGCTTTGGTTTCTGGCATTGAAAATTGTTTATATATTGATCTGGAACTTCAAAAATACAGAGAATCTTAAACAGCTGCGATAAACTGAACCTGTATGATTACATGGAAAAATAATTAAAAATAAATACATTCAAAGCATAACGAGAAAAAAAATTATAAAAATAGTTGAAAATGCCATTACAACTATTTCTAAGAAGTTGCACTATTGCATCACGCAGAGCAACATTAGCAGCCTTTAAAAAGAGTAGATGAAATGTTAGAAATAACAGCAATTTGCAAGAGTCCATCAATCCCGAGAAAGGCAACTCTAGGGGGTAAATATTACATCAGCTATTCTACATGGCACAACAGCAACAGGGGCCTAACGAATCAGCTAACTAAAATTCTACCTGAAAAACAAAATAGGTAAAATCGACATGCCAGTACTGATAAATTGTTGATAAAATTACAGATAAAACAACACTTGAAGGTGAGATTATAAGATTGGAGGTTGAATGCCATTGTCGTCAGTGACAAGCCTTTTGATGCACAATTGAGGTGAACCCCATTACCCTGCTGGCAAAGTTAAGTTAATGTCAGCCGGCTTATTCCTTGATTCCGGAGGCAAAGGAGACCAACTATCTCCTCGAAATGAGGGAGATGAGAAGTTGGATTTAGGATCAGCAATAGAAATAGGAATGGCAGCAGTCGGCATGACACCTGATAACGAATCATGCTTCTGTTTCTTTGGCTTCTGCTCATGCTGGTTCCCAGCCAGAAAACTACCTACTACAACCTAATCAATTAACAAGAAGAAAAGGAAAAGGAATATCAAACTCTGTCTCAAAAGCCATCCATGATGATTATTACTTCTGACATAGGTTTAACACCACAGTTTAGATAGTGCACTGGGATTGGGGAGAACAGTTAAATTGGAAAAACAACCTGTACGGGGCTTGCAGCTACCAGCAGACCAGCAACTCCACCACCTACAACTCTTCCATCAGGACTTGCTAATGAAACACTCATCCCACCAGATCTGCTTCTTGTTCCTCCAGTTTCAGTGGGCATAAATGAACCAGATAAAGACAATATCTCAAAGCGACCCTGGAAAAATCAAGGGGAAAAGATTGATAAATAGATATTAAAAATAAAAAAGTACAAGCAACGTGAGGTGCTAGGATTAGGTAGTTAACAAATGGTCCTAAAGTGTTATTACAAATCCAATATTGAATTAGTGAGGAAAAGTAGTTTACAAGTTCAAAGGGCACCAGTAAGAGGAGGAGCAAAGTAGATAAAGATCCCACTTTACAAATGTGACTCCAGGACCATGTTAACATCCACTTTTGAAGAACTTCTAAAGGTTTAAACTAAGACCTTTATTTTAGATGAACAACCAGCATCGTAACCCAAGTATAAAAAGCAGCAGGAGAAGAGAATTAATTCTAAACAAGAGCTTATGATGAATCCCAGCATGGAACACATCACCAACCACAAGCATATGTTTCTTTTTCATTTTATAAAGAGTTGAATGACACAGATTTCCTGATTAGAATTGTTAGAAACTCTTAATGTAGAAGTGCAGTTGCTGAACTTTTGTACAGAAGTGCACCTTTAAGGTAAAGGCAAACCATTGTTTTAAAGAAATCATTGTACATAAGGAAGGATAAAATGCATCACCTCGTATGTTAGTGTACCCCCTGAAGAGTCAGGCTGACGAAGTGTAACGCTGGAGATCACACCATTAGCTGAGAGCACGCATATAGCTCGAGGACCTTGTTGGGAAAATGATATGATTTTCATTGTGACATCCTAAACAACCAAAATGATAATCTATTTATGTAAGTCATCCTTGAATCATAGGAAAACATATAATTCAATCTCAGAAGTTATGACAAAAAATAATGTTTTTGCAACTTCCAGGCTATTTCACCGGATATCAGGGAATGTTACATAAAGCAAAGTTTTTAATCAATTTTTTCTGCCTTCTCTATTTTGGAAATATATGACATCCTGATTAATGTTTACAGTTGCTCAAATCCCAGCGACAGTTTTTTAACACGAAATTCATGTTATGTTTGCACTTATACGAACAAATGGCCATAAAGGAAAAAAAATGCAATGTCAATACTAGAAATAAATACAAAAATTCAGTGGTTATGTACCTCGCCCGCATTGACTGTGATGATATGGGGAGTAAAATTTGCACCTACAGAGCATGCAACCCATTCACCTAGAAGATCAAATTGCCAAAGCATCAGCAACCAAGACACGGAAATTCTCATTCCGCAATCAGAATCTCAATTCACAGACTTCAAGCAACATAATGCACCTCAAAGGTAATAGGAAAACCAAGGCAGAAAATTTCAGAAATTTCAAATTCAGAATTCTTGCTTTGAAAAGAAAAGCAGGCAAAACATCATATTTAGGGTGGCCTTTTCGGCAATAGGAGACCCCATTGATGTGGAAAAAGACTACATGAAACCTTATGGTGGCATGGCCAGAGAAAAACAGCTCGTATTGCTTTCTAAGGCAGCATTACCAATAAAAAAAAGTGACATTTCTGCAGACCATCAAGAACTTAAAAATTGCATAATCATAGAAAAGTCTCATGCATCAATAACTGGTATGACTTGAGTACCAGCATAAAGATATTTGGGGACTCTTCAACCTCCAGGCAGAAGTTCTCAGCAACAGTTGTTAAAGGCTCCTCAACCTATAGGGCATGGGTGTAGGTAACTAACTCAAACAACCAAAGGAAAAGCTCAAAGCCATCTCATAGCAAAAGAAGAGCCTCTCTAAGTACAGAATCTCTCTAATTAAGAGAAGGGCTTAAGGATATTGTCTTATGACCCGATTTCTAGATAATTATGTAAAGCTATTATGGTGTTTCATGCAAATGGAACAATCCTCCAAGGGGGGTAAAACCAATGCACCATCTAAGCTACCTGATTACTCATGAGCAGGAATCTCAATTCTATGCATCAGATTCAACACTGCTACTTGAAAACAGAAAGAAAACAGGAATGCCAGAAATTGAAGCACTGTTGCTAAAGGGGTAGCAAGATAATCATTCATGAGCTTAGACTGCCCAGTAGAGGTGGTCTCAAGAGTTCAAACTCATGGATTTTGTCTGTGAAATAATCAAACACCAGGTAAATTGAGGAGGGATTATAGAAAATGTCAAGCAAAACCCTTTTTACTTGATAAATAATATGCAAATTTTCAATTAACTATGAAGAAATGAAGTGTCTTGCCTAAAGTAAACTGTCAATGGCTTGTTGGGAATAGATGGCACTTCATTCTACTGATGACATGTTCAAAAGACAGCCATGCATTTTATGGTCTCTGCTGCAATTTGAAAAAAGTTCCAAGTAATGCAGCACCCATGAAGCTGGTTACCCAGGTCGATAGAGAACTACAAAATAATTACTCCCATCTTCGCTCTCTATCATCTAAGCTAGAAAATTGTATTCCAGGAAGCAACCAAGTAGCCCAACTCAACCGGAGATGGAAGAGATAAGAAGTCAAAACTCACAACTACGTAACTAGATTGTGCGTGCTTAGTCACAGTTGACCACAATTCTTCTCTTCTATATGATTCATGTAGTAGCTACATGGATATTAAGAACCTTGAGAACTGCTCGGGGAGAGAAGGCCAATTTCAGCAAGTGAGCAAGCAGCCCACCATGATAAAAGAGGCCAAGTTCGGCAACTTACATCCAGACCCATTTGGCAGGAAATGATCACACAGCATAAGGAACAAGAATCTAAAAACTAGCCACAAAAATATCCAGAATACAAAACACGGTAAACAGAACCACCATAAATATCAGCAAAACATGGAAACTAAAAAAACTTCCTCCATTGTTTAGGAAGGAAATCGGTGAGATCTCTCTATTCCAATTTTGTTTAAACCATAACACAGCAGCAGACCTTTACCGGTCTTTTAGCAAGTACCCAACAACAGTACCTTCCACAAATTCTCTTCCCCAAAAAAGGGTTCATAAGTGCCAAAATAACACCCTCATAACAAGATTCCCTCATTACCACACACCAACTCACATACCCTCGTTCTCTTTCTAAACCCACCACACACACTCAAACACACATATCAAGATCTCAACTGAAGCATCATTTCACAGGTCCCACGTTCACAGAACCTGTACTAAAAACCACCCGACTTTCTCTAACATTGAAACAGACAACACAAAAAACAACATATAAAAACATCAAAGATCCAAACTTAAAACCTAAAACAAGCACAAAAACAATTAAGCTCAAAAGGTTACCTATAAAAATGTCAAGTTTCTTACCAAGATTCAAACTTTAAGCACAAAAAACACTTTAGCTCAAAAGGGAATAAATAAATTGACAAACTTCTCCGTTCCTTACCTAAATTCTCCAGCTCAAACTTGGCCTTGCTCACTGGCTTTATTTTCTTTTGCTTCACAACTGAGAAATCAATCACCGGAGGAGATGGTGCTGGAGCCGCCGACGAAATCGGCTTCGGAGACAAAGCCATGGTGACACTCCCGTCTGGACCATACTTTCTAGGCCTCCCTCTCTTCTTCTTCAATGGCATAGTCGCCGCCGCGGGCGACGGGTGGGGAGGTGGAGCTTGCGGCGGAGCAGGTGGCGCAGATCCAGGTGTTGAATTCGGGTTGCTGTCGGACCTAGGAGCGATTTGGTAATTTGAAGGAGCATCGGATGCCACCACTGTTACCCCCGCGCCACCACTGTTACTACTCACAGTTGTTTCCATGCTTAAACCCTTTAAAGGAGATTTTTCTTTTATGAAAATCTTTCCTAAAAACTCATTTTGATTTTGAGCTCAAATCATCTCAAAATATTAAAAAAGTTCAAATTTTCATTGAGAATTAAACCTAAAAAAATCATCCTTTTTAAGAGGAAAAAAACAAGCTCCAAAATTTAAAACCCAGAAAGGAACAAAAAAATGAAAGGAAAGCTGAGTATGAGGTAGAAGAGAGAGCTTTTTACAGGAGAAATTAATCTTGAAAGAAAAAAGAAAAAATAAATAAAAACTTGAGCTTTTTTTTAGCTTAATTTCTGAGATTAGAGAGCTCAGGTTAAGCAGAAACAGAACTTAACTGAGGTTTTAAGGAAAAAAGCACAAGGAAAAGAAAATTTGTGTTTTAAATTTTTATTCTTTTTTTTGGAGTAAAGAGGGCGATGAGAGGAGAAGGAAAGATTGGATTTAAGCTGTGAAAGTGAATTTGGATTTTTGAATTAGTGGGGGTGGTTTGGATTGGAAAATGGTTTTTTTTTTTTTTCTCTGTCATAAAAAATAATAGAAAAGTTTGTTTTGTTTTTTAGTTGTTGTTGGGCTAATTTAGTTCTTAACCTTCCTAAGTCTGTCCGAAATATGATTAGAAAAACAATAATAAGAATTGCAATTTGAAAGAATTTAATAACAAAAAGAAAGTTGGCATTGATGAATATAAATGTGCGTGCGCGCGTAATGATTATTGTAGAATTGTATTTTATGATAGATTATAAAAGATATTGATGTTTTGGTTGGAATCTGGTGGAAAAATAAATTAATTAATTAATTAATTAAATAAAGCGGAAAGTGGGAGGGGTTTTCCTTTCTCTTTCTCTATCCTCTCTTTTCATTATTTTTTTCTATTTTCGACAGAGAAAGGGACAAGAGATGGTATTATTGCCATCATTTTATTAGCAGTTTTCTTTTCTTTTGTTTAATTTTGAGTGAATGGCAAGTAAAATTAAGGTGCCAGGGAAATTAAAAAATATATATATTGTCTAGAAAAGGGAAGGAGGAGATTGGCTCAAGGCAAGCATGTCCTTATTTTTTTATGGGGCCTGGTAAGCTTTTATCGGATACAAGCAAGAACATGAAAAATGGCTTCTGCAAAATGGCTTTCATCGACGAAAAAAGAGAGAGCACAGTGATGCAATCCTTTGTTGCTTATGCAAAATGGCTTTCATTCTCTTGCTCTTGTATTGTTCCCTTTGCCTGTCCATGATGATGCTGCCGTGAAAAGGATTGATGATGAAAGCTGTTCTCATGGATTTGCCATGCATCCTGATGAATGGGGAGCGAGCAGATAGATCTTCAACTGCTTCCTTATTTGCCTCTCTCTTTTTTTAGCTGGACCCTACTTGAGAATCAAATAATAAGCAAAACTTTCTTCTTCTTCTTCTTCTAAATTTAGGTTTTTCTTCTTTTTATTCTAGGAGTGTGTGATGTTCCAGTTTTCAAAAGATGTAACAATACATTTTTTATTTTTATTAACATGGATGTAAGTTTATGCGTACCTCGATTAATCTCACAGACCCTGAAATTAACGACCATGTAAACCTTCAGTGGCCATCATATTAGCAACCATAAAGCTCGAACATGAGATCACAGAGAAAGCAAAGCTCCTGATACCAAGTTTTTACTACTAGATCACCTATTAGATGGTTTATAGCAAAATATTTGTGTACAGATAAGCCTACAATTCAATTGTTTATTTGTGTTTTTTTTCTTATGATCAAACAATATTTTTTAACGAATTTAAGATTATTTTATTTTTTGTAGCATAGTGTAATTTAAGATCAAGTCTTAGCAGCTTTAGAGGGAGCACATCATCTTCTTTACCATGAATCCATCTCTTCATTATTTTATTTTTGTTTTTATTTTTATTTTTTACCAGGAGGTTCAGTACGTATCTTATTACTTAATACCATGCGCTCTTTTTTCTTTTATAAAGAAATTCGCCCAACTCTTTCTTTACAGGGAAATATCACCGTCCTCTTTTTTCTTTTTTTCTTTTATTAAAACAAAAGCTAAACAGAGTTTATTATTTCGCACTTATTACATAAAATCATTAACTTGATTTGATGGGTAATATGTTATTTTATTTTCTATTAGATCAAATTGCCATTGCCAAATTCACCGAAGGCATCTAATCATCTCACATTTTATTTATATGGTAAAATTATTGAATAATCTTTAAAAGCAAATTTTATTTAATTAGTTTAAGGGGCATTTTTAGAAAATCAGTTTAATTTGAGAATTTAAAAGACTAAATTAACCTTAAATTCAAAAAGAATTAGGCCTGCCTTATGGGGTTTTTTTGTCATTTTATTCCTGTTTTTTTTGTAACTAGTGAGGAGTCTCATGGGCAATTCATTATTTTTAAAGATATAAAATATTATCAAAATTAAAAAGTTGTTGGCACATGTCAATGTATAAAGCTCCGTTACTATTTGAGTGGAGCATGTGGTGCCTTCCAATAGCTAAAAATAGGCAACTGACATATCGTTCAAAGCATCTAGTGGTGATACATCTTATGGAGCAATGCATGTAATGGGATTTATGGTAATTCAATGACGATTGATTTTTTTCTCCCCTCTTTTTTCTCTCTCCTGACCCAGCCAAATTTTAATTGGCATCCTTTTTTTTGTTTTTCAATTGCAATCTTTATTCTTTTGATTGCTTTTTATTTATCTTGGATCCTATTTTGATTGATTTGCTTTTCAATTTTATCTCTTTGCGTTTAGTTCTCATTCTTTTAATTGCTTTTATTTTTTTATATCCTTTTTAAATCAAATTTAATTTTCAATTTCATCACTTGACATTTTATTTTTATATCAGATTGATCCTTATTCGTTTAGTGCTTTTTTTTCTCCTTTTTTTTTAATTTCATTCTTCAACGTTGGATTGATTATGAATTGAACTTCATTATTTTTTTCTATGCGATGATTCCAATCTCATGACCCTGGTCACAAGTATAAAATGTTAACCTGGATCAACATTGAATATTTTTAAGAATATTTTTTACACTATTTTTTTTTTAATTTTATCCTTCAATATTAGATTTTTAAAAAATTAAGCTTCTTTAATTTTTTTTTAGATTTTGCTTTAGAAGACATCAACGGCACTTCATTGTCATTAAGTTACATAAAAAATTTACCTAACTTATGACGAAGCAAGTCTTAAGCCAAACCACTTTGTCTGACTAACATTGGATGAGTGTGCACGGGCCACTTATCTAGTAAGATGCATGTGGGTTTTTTCTTTTTGTTGAAGAGGCTGAGATCAAACTAATTTATTTTTCTCTTGGCTAACTATTACGTAAGCTTCTTTTTTTTTTGCATTTCGAAGCAATTTTAAGAAAATTTAAATTTTTTTTATTTTTTTTTTCAAATTAATATTTTTTTGGTATTTTCAGATTTTTTTAATATACTGATATTAAAAATAAATTATTAAAAATAAAAATAAATTATTTTAATATATATTTAAATAAAAAATATTTTAAAAAATAATCACCGCTATAATACCAAATAAACAAGATGTAATTAGTTTTATACTTTCACACTTGACTTGAAAAGAAAAGAAAAGAAAAAAACACAACTACACCCTTGTCGCGCCTACTCTGAAAAACTTGTAGCCTTTGGGTAAAATTATTGCTCACATTATTTCGTTTCCTTACCAAACGTTAACTACTTTTGTACCGTTTAATATATATAGACACACAATAACTATTTTACCCTTGATTTGTGGCGCATTAGATTTTTTTTTTCTAACAAAAACAAAATTATATATGAAGGCTTTCCAAATATATTTTATAGTTAAAACAATTTTAAATTCAAATAAAAAAGTTTATACTTATAATCAAATAAATCCACAATTATATGTGTTATTAAATGAAAAAAGAGTCATTAATAATAACTAACAATAAAATTGTAAAAATTAAAAGACAATTGTAAATCAAGATATTTAATCTCATAAAACGAAATATTTACTCGGTTGTGTTTGCTAAATTTTTTTATCAAAATAATTTTTTTATTCGATCAAACAATAATAAAAATAGATACACACATTAAATTGATTGAATAAAATAAAAGAGAAAAAAATATTATGCAAGGCTGTACATATTAGAAAATTTGTTTTTCAAAAAATAAAGTTCATCTATATAAAAGATATAAAAAAATTATCGATGAATCAGAAAAATTTCTTCAAAAATTAAATATACAAAAAAAAATTAAAAAAATTTATATCCAAAAAAGATTAAGTGAACAAAACAAAATCTCAGACGAATGATATTAATTGAAATATAAATTTAAAATTTATTAAAAAAACATTAAAAAATGTATCAATTAAAAAAACATAATAGCCCAGGTGTTGTGGCTTAACTTGTTAAACATGTGATTCGGGCTATGGCAAAAAAGAGTCCAAACACACTGGTCTTTGGTCAACACGCCTGGGCCATTGCAAGGAAAAGCTTGGGTTCGTATGTTGGCCTTCAAGCCCAAGATAACATGCCTGAGTTTTTTTTTTTCAAGGTATTGATGATCTATTTTAAAAAAGAATTACATAAATGACGTGTTATCTGAAAGCCTAGATTTCAGCTACCACTGTGGAGGCTGAAAAAATAGGACAATATTTTTTTTGCTCGAAAAACACAATTTTAAAGTTATTTCAACAACAACAACAAAAAAAACAACCTCACCAACACCCTTAGAATACCTACAAATCAACTCAAAAATCCCTAAAAAAAAAATCCAAAAACCCAAAATCAAACCAACTTAGATTTATCTTTTTCTCGACTTAGATATATTTCTTAAATAATATTGAGACTCTAAAACACCATCAACAAACCCATCACATAACATAGAACATGTGGAAACAAAAAATAAATCCATTTTAATGGTTGGAAATGACTTGAACGAAGATTTTCTCTCTCATTGTCAGAATTTAGCCACTCCCTTTCCTTTCTTTAATCATAGATTGAAAAATAATACAAATAAATTTTTGTAACAAAAGTGATTTTTTAAAATATAAAGGGACATACACTGTATAAATTGTGTTATTTTTAAAGATTGAGAACTTAAGTGTATTTTTTATAAAATCCCAGGCATGCCACCCATGTTTAACATCTTTTTTATTTTGGTCCCTCTTCTCTCAATTTTATTCTTACCTAATAAATCAAAAGTAATTAGCTTTAATATAATATAAACAATAATTCCATAGGAAAACCACATCTTTTATTATTATATATATATATATACGTGGGATAGGAAAAATAGAGGGGATCACATTTCATAAAATTAGTTTATTCTTCTTTCACGGGACCACAACATATGACCTTTTTTAAAAAATGGTATTAACGACAGCTTTAATATTCACAAACAAAACTAAAAGGCATCTTTTCTGAACAAGGGTTAAATTATTAGTTAGCAAAAACAAGAAAAATATATAAACTAACCAGCTGTAGATAAGAACCAATTAATTATTAAATTGCTTGAGCATTTGAATAAATATGGTGATGACCTCGATGTATATTAACTTCCACAACTTTCTTTTTTTATTTCTTTTTATTTCTTTTTGCATGCTTATATACTAATATTTTAATTACTGGTCGGTAATCAGACCTAACTTGTGCATTAATTTAAGTAATGGGATAGAGAAAACTTGAATTAACAATAAGAAAAATCTCCAAATTCGATATAAAGAAATTACCACTTGAAGTTAGTGGTGCTTATATTGGACGTCCATGTCAAAAAATGGAATCTCATGGAGATGGAACATAAATCAATAACTTTTTCGTTAAAAAGAAATAAAAAAAACTTTTTTTTTTTTGCTTTCTGTCTTTATAATTATAAAAAAATGATTTTTATTTTCTTCGGTGCCGGCTCTCCATTTATTGTGGGTTATATTGGCTTGACAAAATCGCAAATTTTGGAAAAATATTCACCGGCAATAGTTAGTCAAATCTAACCTAATTTCACTGACATTGTTGCCATCTTTAAACAAGCTTGTGTTTTGGAAGTATAGTCAGTATAAGTTGAAATATCAGTCAAATGAGTTGTTGCAATCTAGGTTAGATCTTGATGAAAATGTTTTTTTACTCTAGTTTAATAAATGGAGAAAGAGAGAGATTCAAGGTTTTATTTTTTTCTGAATAAAAAATCAGATATCATGAGGGGTTTCTTTGCAGGATATTCATGCAGTGATCAAAGTCCTTTGGACCATGGCAAGAGTCATTTCATGCTCTTTCTGCATCGTTTGGTTCATCATCCTCTTAGCATGATTCATGGCGGTAGAGCTCTTCATCCAAAGCTTGATGGTCCATTAACAGCCGAGTTTGTTAGAAACATCATTAATTTTGCGATTCTTTTCATTTTATATTTGGTGAAGATCTTTTTTATTGTAAGGCTATGAAGATGGAAACATTATTAATGCGATCAGACTACGACTCTTTTTTTATAAATGTATAATTATAGATATTTTTGAAAATTTAATAATTCTCTTGATTCAAGATTTGAATTTATAAATTGAAATAGAAAATAATAAATTTTTTTAACAAATTAACAAGGCTTAGGTTTAGAGGGAAGTGAGTCTTTTCACAAGATACATTGGTCAGTACTAGAAACAAAGGGGTTAGATGGTATTTTTGCATTTTCTTTATACATTATTATTACTTAATTACTATTGAAAGACAAAAAAAAAAATAATAACTTGGGTCAATGAGCTTTGTAGTCTTTCAATTAATTTTTAAACAGGTAAGTTACTTCATTGTCCATGAAAATTAAAAAAAATATTATCTTTGACTCAATGGTTCTTTTGTCATATAATTAATGTAGAGATTTTGTAGTTATTGAGTATCATTAGAGGCAATGGAGTAATTTGGTAAAAAAAAAATTAAAAAAAAAAACATGAACAGTGTTCGCTGTTTTTCAATTACGCGTGTAACACTATCCGATAGCCAAAACCATGATTCCAAGGTGGCAAACAAAGTCACCCGGTGTCCCCTCCACAAATAAGTGGCATGTGTAGCTCAATGGTGGATGAGGTGGCACGTGTGGCCTTTTGTTAATTTTTTTTTTCTCTTTCCTACTTGATTTTTGCGCTAGCCTTAAAAAAAATCAAATCAGCCTCTAAGGTTTATTGTACTTAAAATTTCATTCCTATTCTCTTTATTGTGATTTTTAAAATTTAGAATAATTTGTGAAATCAAGCGTTTTTTTCAATTTCATCCATGTTCTATTTATTGCAATTTATGAAAGTAATTTGTGAAATCAAACGTGTTTTAAATTAAAATTGCGTGAAAGTAAGTATGAAATGCTTGATTCATGATGTTTTGTTTTTGTTTGCTTTCTAGATCACTGATCTCACAACACGTTCCATCTTTTTTAGTTACTAAATTCTTAGATATTTTTTTTTTTTTTGAAATGTTGATATCACATGAACGTCTATTTTTACATTAATAAAAATTTAACCTAACCTACAGCGTAGTGTGAATCATTTATCTAGTTTTATCTAAACCAAATAATAAACATAATAATTGTAGCCCATTGAGTTATCCTTTTCATTTCCATAAGAATCATTTGAAATACCCAATTAGAAAGAAAGTTATATCCAAAATACTAAGGCATGCTCCAAAAAATCCAGAAGATTGCATGATTCTCTAAAAATATCTCTTCCTTTTGTTTTCTTTCTATTCTAGACAATTGCAGAAGAAAAAGTTCTTGTTGATTTTCAATTTTACTTCAAAAAACTTCATGTCTTGCTATTCTTCATTCAAACCTAATACAAAAACAAAATTAAACTAATAAGAAACATGAAAAATTAACGACTAAATAAACATAAACGAGGTATAAAACATGTATATATTTTGAGCTCATCATTATTCAAAGCCATCTTTTATTTTGAAAGGTACTATCTATGGTAGGATGAGAGGAAAAGGGAGAAAATTACCATGCAAGTTTGGTTATGTGAATAACAATAGTAGATGTTATTTTCAACAATTAAAGATATATTAATTTAAACATTAATTAAGATTTTTTTTAATAATTTCAAGAATGCACAAACTATATCAGATATAGTTAGTTTAATCAAAGAAATACATTTCTATTGCTTTTAATGCTAAGGTCCGGAAGGTCAAAATTAAAAATAAACGGTTTTTGACCATCAAGGTAAACTTTAGATTGAATAACAATTATAATGATAATGATGATTGGCAGTGTACCTAACAATCAATCCGTTTTGTCGTTAGTTAAAAAAACAAAAAACCTTTTCTCTGAGCCATACGAATCAGATTCATGATATAAATTTCCACCAATTTATATATTTTCATGTTTTATTACACCTCGAATGCCAAATCAGAACAAACAGTTGACAGGCTTCCTTGATGCGAAAATTTACGTTGGGTTCCTGTCGGCCCCTTCCAAAATTCCTGGTCTCCAGAGGCAAATACCCAGCCCAATTCAGTAAGCTAACAGCTGTTTCCCGACACATTCCTGGTTTAAAAAGGCTTAAACATCCAACTGCCCATTAATGTTATAAAAAGTAAAATGGCCCATATCTAGGGCCTTTAAGAGGCCTAAGCACTTTCGCAATATTGGATTTGTGCTCTCGCTAGATAAAATTACAGGCTCTAACTTGAGGCCAGCGATCTCGATGCCCGACCAATTTCCTAGAATCTCTTCTGCTCTAGCCTTTGTTAAGCAAATATCTGAAAGATCAAGTAAAAAAATTCAATCTTTATTGTTGAATGATTCCCTTAATTAGTTCTTCCCTAACATTTCAACTTGCTCCTTTTTCCTCCAAAGAGAACCACTAAGTACTTCAACTCTCTGTCGTGTTTTATTAACATTAATATTTTTATTTCTTTGGAAATAATGGATCACTGCAGATTTCTTTCTTTTTTTCTTTTTTGATCATTAAAGAGTTCATTTGTCAGCTCTCATCATGTTTATCTAGCAGATTTTGAAGCATTGAATGCATGGAGTCTACTTATCCATGGCCAACTTGAAAATCCCCAGCATACTTGCATCACCAAGGCTATTAATTCAACTCGGAAAAAATATATATATATATATATAGCTCGATCAACTAGTTCGATCCTTTTCACAGGGAGACAAAAGGAGTCCCTACATGACACGAGCAACATTAACATGTGATGTGCCATATGACAAGAAGGTAGGGCACA
>Ga0307510_10004076_pt1 | contig 17142 bp, 16 predicted proteins | sample 12_EM_MG_FD_207224 | JGI IMG/M metagenome (GOLD analysis project Ga0307510, IMG submission 207224) | Populus trichocarpa ectomycorrhiza microbial communities from riparian zone in the Pacific Northwest, United States - 12_EM | ecosystem: Host-associated > Plants > Roots > Unclassified | place...
GCCGGATCCAGACCGAGCACCAGCTGAAAATAGAGCGGCATGAAGACCATGGCGCCGGTCATCGCGAAGGTCATGCAGCCACTGGTCGACACGCCGATGACGAAGCTTCTGATGCGGAACATCGACAGGTTCATCAACGGTTCCGCCGCACGCCGTTCCTGCAGGAAGAACAGCACAGCCAGACAGATCGACAATGCGATCAGGCCGATGGCGGAAGCCGAGCGCCATGGCACGACCGAGCCGCCCCAGTTGAGCACGAGCAATGCCGACACGGTGGCGCCGGTCAGCAGGACCGCGCCGAGGAAGTCCACACGGTGTGTGGTGACGGGCGGTTTATGGTGGAGGCCGATGACGATCAGCGTGAGGGCGACGGCACCGACCGGGAGATTGACGTAGAAGACCCAGCGCCAGGACAACGCCGTGGTGAGGATGCCGCCGATGAGTGGTCCGGCGACGCTGCTGACCGCCATCGCCCCGGTGAACAGGCCCTGATAGCGCCCCCGCCCGCGCGGGCCGACGAGATCGCCGATCGCCGTCTGGGTCAGCGTCACCAGGCCTCCCGCGCCGAGCCCTTGCAGGCCGCGAAACAGGATCAGCTGCAGCATGGTCTGCGCGGTGCCGCACAGCGCCGAGGCGAACAGGAAGATCGAGATGCTGGCGATCAGCAGCCGGCGACGGCCGTACATGTCGCCGAGCTTGCCATAGATCGGCGTCGACACCGTCGCGGCGAGCAGAAAGGCCATGACGACCCAGGAGATGTGCGTCATCCCGCCGAGGTCGCTGGTCATGCGCGGCAGCGCGGTGTTGACGATGCTCTGATCGAGCGAGGCGAGGATCAGCACCATCATCAGTGCCGCGAACACCACGCGCAGCTCGCTGGCGGCGGCCGGCGCGACGGCAGCCTCGTCCCTCGCCGCTCCGGCGGCGCGTGCGGTCATCGGCGCGGCGTGAGGCGAGGATAGGTCGTGTTGGTGAAGCCGGGGATGATCACCTTGTCCGGCTGATTGTCATGCTCGGCCAGCTGGTCGGTGATATAATGCGCCGAGGCATTGGCCAGCTGCTGGCGCGGATCCTCCATCACATAGCGCAGCAGCGTGATGAAGGCGCGACGATCCTCGGGCGACTTGACCCGCGGAAGCTCCCCCAGGATCTGCGTCGTCGGATCGACGACCGGCGCGGCATCGATCATCGGCTGATAAGCCGGATAATCGGCATACATCGCCCGCCCCATTTCGACCGTGGTGCGGATGCTAAACCAGATCTTGCGGAATTCGGCCTCGACCGCCGCGGCGCCTTCCGGCGTATCGAGCGTGGCGGGGACGAACGCCGGTGCATGCGGCGCGAGATAGACGCGCTCGGGCGGCAGTCGCTCGCCGGACGCCTTGTACAGGACATGACATTGCGAATTGGACTGCCAGGTCAGGCCGGCGGTCGGCCGGCCGGCGCGACCGCTGAAGATGACCATCAGCCGGGTCCAATCGATATTCTGTGCACGCAGCCAGCGCGTGACGCGGAAGCCGGAGTCGAGGAACACCAGCGCGAAGGTGGCGGCCATCATGTCGTTCATCGGCACGGGGACCTGCTTCGACCCAACCGGATCAAGGTAATTCTCGCGCAGATAGGGGAAGGTGAAACGCGCCGGATCGGCAAGACCCGCTCGGATGAAGTCGAGCGTCACGTCACAGCTGTAATCCACCAGATCGGTGATCTTTTCCTCGCGACCCCGCCAGGCCTCGACCGCGACGGTATCGCGCCAATAGGACAGCGCATTGAACGCGCGGACACGCTCCGTCTGGGCGATGAAGCGATGCGTGTCGGCTTCCCATTCGGGGAAGCCGAGTTCCTTGAGGCGGATCAGGAACGGCACCGCGACGCCGAGATGCGAGATCGCGGTCAGCTCGACGAAACCGCGCATCGAATTGCGGAAGCTCTCGCGCAGCGGCGCCTGGCCATTGCCGGGGAAGATCACAAAATCGCTGCCCGTGACGACCAGCAATGGATCACCGGAGGACAGCGCACCCGAATGACCGTTGAGATGCGCGCCGATGCTGTCGCGCGCGCCGGTGAAGACGTTGTAGAGTTCCTGGAATTCAGGGTCTGGCTGGTAGGTCAAGTCGGCGACTTTCCGTGTCCTGACGTCGGTATGCGACGTTATAGATGAAGGCGATAGATGATGGTGTCCTGGCGGAAGCGAATGTCGGGCGTCAGGCTGTTCGACACCGCTAGATAACGCTCGCCATCGGCGGTGAAGGCACTGGCATCGGTGCCGCCATAAGTGGGGAACTCACCGACCAGCACGAAGCCGCCCTCGCTCCAGCGGTAGATCTGCGACTGCAGATCGGTTTTGGGGTCATGCGGTGTGCCGAGGATGAAGCAGATCCGCACCAGATAAAGATCGTCGCCGGCGCGGATCAGCTCGAACTCGCGGCCGCCGGGTCCGCCGAGCACCTGCTGCTCGGCAAAGGTCGCGCCGTCCCAGCGATGGAGCGTGGTGTCACCCTGGATCGCGGCATGGACCAGATAGAAGTGACCATCCTGCTCGAAGCTGGTGAAGGCGCGGCCGGTCAATTCGGAAAAGGTCTGGAACGGCGCGAAGCTCGAACCGTCCCAGCGATAGACCAGCGACGGGCTGGTATGATCGGCATAAGCCAGGAAGCGCTGGCCGCCCACTTCGAAGAAGTGCCAGTTATACCCCCATTTCCCGTCGAGTACCTGGAACTGCTCGAAGCGGTCGCCGGTGAATTCGAGAATGCAGGATTCGCGCGGGTGGCGCGGCTGCGCATGCGGCAGCGTGACCCCCTGGGCGAGGCCGAGGAAATGCCGGCCGTCGAAGGTGAAGTGATAGAGTTGCTTGCCGGCGAAAGTCGGGATCGATTGGAAAGGCACCCAGGCGCCGCCCTCGCGGCGGTAGATGCTGGCAAAGGCGTTCATCTCATAGGGGCCGCTGCCGGTGCGGATCGAGGCCGTGCCGAGAAACAGGTCGTCGCCGATGGTGAAGACGAGAATGTCCTCGCCCGCCGGGGTGAACAGGCGCTCATGCTCGCGGAACTGGCCGTTTTCCCAGCGATAGATGATGGCATCCACATCGCTGTTGCCCGCGTTCATATGGGCATCCTGGCCGGGAATATCCTCGCTGAGCTGCGGCACAGCGAGCAGCAGATTGCCTTCCAGCTCGAACGGCAGCGCGGTCCGGGCGCCGGAGGTCGGCAGTCGCTGATATTCGGAGAGCAGCCCTCCCGCGATCCTCGCCTCACCGGCCACGGTCGCGCCTGGCTCCTGCGTATCAATAGACATGTCTGCTCTCCTGCCCGGGAGACCGTGCGCGACGGGCGCAGCTAGTGGCTGCCCGACACGCGGCCTCACCCTCCGCGATTTTATCGATCCTGATAAGACGCCCGAACGCTTTTTCGCGCCAATTCAAAATCGCTGGTCGATTGATCGCGAAAAGCCATCAACCTTTTGGCGGGCAGGCCCGATCAGGGCCGTGTCACTGATGCACGACCTGGATATTGGTATATTCCTCGAGACCCTGCCGGCCGAACTCGACGCCGATACCGGAGGCTTTGATACCCCCGAACGGTGCGTTCGGCTGGATCGCGCCATGTTTGTTGATCCAGGCCGTCCCGCATTCGAGCCGCTGCGCAAGCTGCCTGGCAAGCGCGGTGTCCGACGACCAGATCGAGCCGCCGAGCCCATTCTCCGACGCGTTGGCGCGCGCGATCACATCATCGACCTCGCTGTAACGGATGATCGGCAACACGGGCCCGAACTGCTCCTGGTCGACGATGCTCATCCCGTCGGTGACGTCGGCGATCAGGGTGACGGGATAGAAATACCCCTCCCCGCCCGGCACGGTGCCGCCGGTCAAAATGGTTGCGCCATCGGCTTTGGCCTGTTCGACCAGCCCGACCACCTTGTCATACTGCATCTTGTTCTGAATCGGGCCGAGCATGCTCGCCTCGTCACTGCCCGGCCCGACGGTCACTCCCGCCGCCACGCGCGCGAGCGCCGCGGCCACGCGGTCATAGAGGCTGTCATGAACATAGAGGCGCTTCAGCGCCGCGCAGGTCTGCCCGTTGTTGATGAAGGCGCCCCAGAACAGCCCCTCGGCGATCGCCTCGGGATCGGCGTCGGGCAGGACGATGCCGGCATCGTTGCCGCCCAGTTCGAGCGTCAGGCGCTTGAGCGTGCTGGCGGCGCTGGCCATCACCTTGCGGCCGGTCGCGGTCGAACCGGTGAAGACGACCTTGGCCACGTCCTTGTGCCCGGTCAGGAGCGGCCCGAGATCGTCGGCACCGGCAACCGCGTTGAGCACACCGGGCGGCAGCACCTCGCGCAACAGTTCGACCATGCGCAGCGTGCTGAGCGGGGTGAACGGCGAGGGTTTGATGACCACCGTGTTGCCGGTGCGGATTGCCGGCACGATGTGCCAGATCGCGATCATCAGCGGCCAGTTCCACGGCGTGATCGACGCCACCACGCCGAGCGGCCGGCGGTGCAGTTCGATCCGCGCTTGCGCGTCGTCCTGCAGTATCTCGACCGGCAGTTCGAGATCGGCGGTGTAGCGCGCCCAGCCGATCGCGCCCTGGAGTTCGAAGCGCGAGCCCATCCCGTTGAGCGGCTTGCCCTGCTCCAGCGTCAACAGTGCCGCCAGTTCTTCGGCATGGCGTTCGAGCACATCCGCGATCGCATGGCACGCCGCCTTGCGTTCGGCGTCGGGCCGCGCGCTCCACGAAAGGAAAGCCTTTGCCGCCGCAGCTACGGCCGTATCTATCTCGGCCCCTGTCGCGGCGGGGCTCAAGCCAGCGACGGCACCCGATGCCGGATCGACGACCTCGAAGGTCGCGAGACCCGCGACCGATGCGCCATCGATAGTGAGATCGAACGTTGCCGCCATTGCTCCGTCTCCCCGCGCCGTCGACCTAATATCGAATCGGCTTGATTCATTTAACATGTTAAGTATTAAGACGCCCAAGGGAGAGATGCAATGGGTTCTTCACGCCTCGACACGGCCCTGGCGGCCGTCGCCCGGATGCAGCCGACGCTCGGGCATTTCATCGACGGCCAGGCCGTGACCGGCGTTGGCGCGCCGTCGGACGTTCTTCGACCAGATACCGGCGAAACGCTCGGCGCCATCAACGATGCGACCAGCGACGAAGTGGATCAGGCGGTCGCCGCGGCGAAACGCGCCTTTGCCGGCTGGTCGACGACGAGCGGCGAACGGCGCAAGGAGGTGCTCCACAAGATCGCCGACATCATCGAGGCGCGGGCCGAGGAGATCGCCGCCGTGGAGTGCCTCGACGCGGGCCAGTGCTGGCGCTTCATGGCCAAGGCCGCGGTGCGCGGCGCGGAGAATTTCCGCTTCTTCGCCGATCTCGCGCCATCGGCCGCCGACGGCGTCAGCCTGCCCACCGCGGACCACCTCAACTACACCACCCGCGTAGCAGTCGGTCCGGTGGCGGTGATCACGCCGTGGAACACGCCCTTCATGCTGTCGACCTGGAAGATCGCACCCGCGCTCGCCGCTGGCTGCACGGTCGTTCACAAGCCGGCCGAATGGTCGCCCTACTCTGCCCGGCTGCTGGTCGAGATCGCGCATCAGGCCGGGTTGCCGGCCGGCGTGTTCAACTCGGTCAACGGGCTTGGCGAGACCACCGGCAAACGCTTGACCGAACATCCCGACATCAAGGCGATCGCCTTTGTCGGGGAATCCAAGACCGGCTCGGCAATCATGCGGCAGGGCTCCGAAACGCTCAAGCGCGTCCATTTCGAGCTCGGCGGCAAGAACCCGGTCATCGTGTTCGACGATGCCGATCTCGAGCGCGCGCTCGACGCGGTGATATTCATGATCTTTTCGCTGAACGGGCAACGCTGCACCTCGTCGTCGCGCGTGCTCATCCAGTCCTCGATCTACGATAGGTTTGTCGAGAGTATCGCGGCGCGGGTACGCAAGCTCAAGGTCGGCGATCCCTTCGACCCGGCAACCGAGATCGGCCCGCTGATCCATCCGCGCCACCTCGCCAAGGTCGAAAGCTATGCCGATATCGCCCGCGCCGACGGCGCGAGGGTGGCGGTCGGCGGCGCGCGGGTGCCGGGGCCGGGATATTTCTACCAGCCGACGCTCTACACCGCCGCCGGCCAGCATATGCGGATCGCGCGCGAGGAAATCTTCGGCCCCGTGCTCACCGCCATCCCGTTCGAGGACGAGGCGGATGCGATCGCCAAGGCCAATGACGTGGCATATGGTCTGGCCGCCTATCTCTGGACCAGTGAGATCGGCCGCGCGCTGCGTGTCACGGCCGCGCTCGAAGCCGGGATGATCTGGGTCAATAGCGAGAATGTCCGCCATTTGCCCGCGCCCTTCGGCGGCATGAAGGCGAGCGGCATCGGGCGTGACGGCGGCGACTGGAGTTTCGACTTCTACATGGAGACGAAGAATGTCGCGCTGGCGATGGGCAGCCACAAGATGCAACGGCTCGGCGTCTGAACGCGGCGATGGAGCTTAAGCGCGAGGCCTGCCTGATCGGCGGTGAATGGGTCACCGGCGATGCGTGGATCGAGGTCGACGATCCCGCGACCGGCGCCGTCATCGGCCGGGTACCGTCGCTCGGCGCGCGCGAGGCCCGGCGGGCGATCGAGGTTGCGGACACAGCGATGCACACGTGGCGCGCGCGAACCGCAAAGGACCGCGCCATCGTTCTTCGACGCATGCACGATCTGATGATCGCGCATCAGGAGCCACTCGCGCGGTTGTTGACCGCGGAGCAGGGCAAGCCGCTCGCCGAAGCACGCAGCGAGATCGCCTATGCCGCCGCCTTTCTCGAATGGTTCGGCGAGGAAGCGAAGCGGGTCTATGGCGATGTGATCCCCGGCCATGCCACCGACAAGCGGATCGTCGTCCTGCGCCAGCCGATCGGCGTGGTCGGCGCGATCACGCCGTGGAACTTCCCCAGCGCGATGATCACCCGCAAGATCGCACCGGCGCTGGCGGCCGGCTGCGCCGTGGTGGTGAAGCCCGCGCCACAGACCCCCTTCTCGGCGCTGGCGCTGGGCGTGCTGGCGCAGGAAGCGGACCTGCCCGATGGCCTGCTCAACATCGTCACCGGCGATGCCGCCACCATTGGCGGTGAACTCACTGCCAATCCGACCGTGCGCAAGATCAGCTTCACCGGCTCGACCGCGGTGGGCACGGCGCTGATGGCGCAGTCGGCACCGACGATCAAGAAACTGAGCCTGGAACTCGGCGGCAACGCGCCCTTCATCGTGTTCGACGACGCCGATCTCGATGCCGCGGTGGCGGGAGCGATCGACGCGAAGTTCCGCAACGCCGGCCAGACCTGCGTCTGCGCCAACCGCCTCTATGTCCAGGCGGGCGTGTATGACGCGTTCCTGGCGAAACTCGTCGCGGCGACCGGCAAGCTCCGCATCGGCAGCGGCGTCGATCATGACGTGCAGATCGGCCCGCTGATCGACGAAGCGGCGGTGCGCAAGGTCGAAGCCCATATCGCCGACGCGACGGCGAAAGGTGCGCGGGTCCTGCTCGGCGGGCAACGCCTGCACGGCCGCTTCCACGAGCCCACGATCCTCGGCGACGTCACCGCCGACATGATCGTGACGCGCGAGGAGATCTTCGGCCCGCTGGCCCCAGTCACGCGGTTCGAAACCGATGACGAAGCCATCGCTCTGGCCAATGCCTCCGAACTCGGCCTCGCCGCCTATATCTATGTCCGCAACATCGGCCGTGTGTGGCGCATCGCCGAGGCGATCGAGAGCGGCATTGTCGGCATCAATACCGGCCTCATCTCGACCGAGGTCGCGCCGTTCGGCGGGGTCAAATCATCTGGCTTGGGACGCGAAGGCTCGCGCTACGGCATCGAGGATTATCTAGAGCTCAAATATCTCTGTCTCGCGGTGTAGCGGCTATTCCGCCTCGACCGGCCCGACCACCGCGATGAGCGCCTGCAATTCGTCGAGCAGCGCGGCGAGGCGATCCTTGCCGAAATCGGCGGCATAGCGATCGAGCAGGCGGATCGTCTGCCGCGACGTTTCGTCGATAAGCGCGCGGCCCGACGGCGCGAGCGAGAGGTGCGAGCGGCGCCCATCGCTGGGGTCCGCGGTACGCACGATCAGGCCGCGCTCGACCAGTTCCTTCAGGATGCGCGTGACGCTGGGCGCATAGAGGATCGCGGCATCGGCCAGCGCGGTCGGGTCGATGCTGCCGGCATCGTCGATCACGCGCAGCACGCGCCACTGTTGCTCGGTCACACCGGCATCGCGCAGCATCGGCCGGATCGGCGCCATGACCGCCTCCCGCGCGGCGAGCAGCGTGCCGGCGAGCGATTTGCGATAGGGCAGCAGGCGGCGTGTCGGTTGTTTCATCCCGCCAGCTTGCCAGCATCGCCTGCGCTTTACAATTTATCATGTTAAGTATATTCACGTCGCAAGGAGAGCGATAGTGATTGCGGGCTCGGTCTATGGGGTTGTTCTAAACGATGGTGCCGAGCGTGCAGCGCTGGCATCGGCGTTCGAGGCCGCGCCTTATCAGCGCCCACCCGTTGCCCCGGTCATGTACATCAAGCCGCGCGGCTGCATCGCGCCGCATGGTTCGACGGTCGTGCTGGCGGGTGATGCCGCGACGGTCGAGGTGGCCGCGACGATCGGTCTCCTGTTCCGCCATGATGCCAACCGGGTCACGGCAAGCCGCGCGCTCGACACCGTCGGCGCCGCCTGCCTCGCGCTCGATGTGAGCGTCCCGCACGACAGCTATTATCGCCCGCCCGTGCGCCATCGTGCCCGCGACGGGTTCCTGCCGCTCGGCGCCTTCGGTCCGTTCGACGAGACGCTGTTCGAACGCGAGATCGTCACGTTTACCGACGATCGTGAGGTGCACCGCTGGTCCTGCACCCGCCTTGCCTCGTCCGCCGCCGACCTCATAGCCGAGATCAGCTCCTTCATGACATTGCGCGCCGGCGACCTGCTGCTCATCGGCCTGCCGGACGACGCGCCGCGGATCGGGGCCGGCACGCAGGTGCGCGCGACACTCGATGGATTGCCCCCGGCCGACGCGCGTTTCGTCGCGGAGGCAGTCGCATGAAGCGGGCGCTCGTCCAACATTCGGGGCGGCCGATCTGGGCAGAGGTGCGCGAGGCGGACTCGATCCTCCTCCTGCCGGGCGGCGAGATGATCGCCTTCGACGATACCGCGTGGCTCCCGCCGACCACCCAGGGCGCAACGATCTTCGCGCTCGGCCTGAACTATGCCGATCATGTGAAGGAACTCGGCTTCAAGGCGAAAGAGCCGCCGCTGATTTTCCTGAAGGGCCCCAATACGCTCATCGGCCATCGCCAGGAGACGCCGCGTCCGGCGGACGCCAACCAGATGCACCCGGAATGCGAGCTGGTCGCCGTGATCGGCCGCCCCGCGCGCCGCGTGCGCGCAGAGGACGCACTCGATCATGTCGCCGGCTATACCGTGGCCAACGACTATGCGATCCGCGAATATCTCGAAAATTATTACCGCCCCAATCTGCGGGTGAAGAACCGCGACGCGACGACACCGCTCGGCCCCTGGCTGGTCGACGCGGCGGACATTGCCGATCCGCAGGCGCTCGACCTGACGACACGGGTGAACGGCTGCATCGTGCAGGCCGGCTCGACCGCTGATATGATCCTCGGCGTGGCCGATCTCATCGCCTATCTGTCCGAGACCATGACGCTCCTGCCGGGCGACATGATCCTGACCGGAACGCCCAAGGGCGTGCATTTCTGCAATGTCGGCGACGTGGTGGAATGCGAGATCGCCAGCGTCGGCCGCTTGGTCAACCGGATCGTCGCGGATCCCGCGGCATGAGCCTCTACCAACTCAGCAAGCTGCTGTTCGAGCTCAACCGCGACGAGGAGCTGAAAGAGCGCTTCCGGCAAGCGCCCGACAGCGTCGCCGCAGGTTACGCCCTCAGCGACGAGGAGCGGCGCGCCTTTCTCGCGCCCGACATCGGCCTGCTCTACGTGCTCGGCGTCAACGGCCAGATCCTGATGCACTATGCCGCGCTGTGCGGTGTGGAATGGTCCGATTATCTCGAACGGATGCGCGCGGGCATTCGCGAGCATGGCCCGGTGCGCGACGGCATCTATGCCATGACCACATCGCTCGACGGCAAGATCGCGGGGGTCTGACATGAGTCTCGTCTTTTGCGGCGTCGCCAGCCACGCGCCGGGCATCACCGGGCGTGCGGACAGAGCACCCGCCGCGTTGCGCGATCCGTTCCATGCGGCCTATCGCGACATGGGCGAACGGCTGTGGGAGAGCGGCGCCGAGGTGCTGATCGTCATCGCCGCCGAGCATTTCGCCAACTTCTTCATGAACAACATGCCGGCCTATGCCATCGGCATGGCGAGCACCTACGACGGCCCGATCGAGGACCCCGAATGGCTCGCCATCTCAAAGCGAACGGTGCGCGGCAATGCCGACTTGTCGCGCCGCATCATCGAAGAGGTCCAGCAGACGGTCGATGTCGCCTATGCCGAAGAATGGCGTTTCGACCATGGCATCATGGTCCCGCTGCATTTCCTCGACCCGAACAACGACATGACGGTCATCCCCGCCAACATCAATTGCCAGGGCCCGCCGCTCACCCCGCTCCACCGCGCCTGGGCGTTCGGCGAGGCGCTACGCCGCGCCGCCGACCGCGTGCCGGAGCGCGTCGCGATCGTCGGCACCGGCGGTATCTCCCACTGGCCCGCGACGCCCGACAGCGGGCGCATCGACGAGGCATGGGACCGCGCCTTCCTCGACCGCTGGTCGCGCGGTGATCGCGAGGCGCTGCTCTCCTACACGGACGCAGAAACCTATCGCGACGCGGGCCAGGGCGGCTTCGAAATCCGCACCTTCATCGCCGCCGCCGCGGCGGGCGGCGGCACCGGGACCGTGCGGTTCTACGCGCCGATCCCGATCTTCGCGGTTGGCTGCACCATCGCGACGATGGAGATTGTCTGATGGCACATGCAGTCGTCGAATGGACCGATAACCTCGCGACCGACGGCTTCGAGATCAGACCGTTGCTGTCGCTGATCGCGGCGGAGATGCGTGATGCGGACGGTGTCTTTCCGCTCGGCGGCATCCGCGTGAGGGGCATCCGGCTCGAGGATTATGTCATCGCCGATGACACTGATCAGGATGCGTTCGTCAACATCAGGGTCCTCATGGGCGCCGGGCGGCCGGCGGAATTCAAGGGCGCGTTTTTCAGGCGGCTGTTCGCGGCGGTGAAGCTGCATCTCGAGCCCCTGTTCGAGCGGCGCTACCTCGCTCTATCGATGTATATCGACGAGGCGGACGAGGCCGGCAGCTTCAAGCACAACAACATCCATCACCGTTTCCGAAAGGCCGATTGATGCCCTTGTCCGACGCCGACATCGAGGAACTGGCCGGGCAACTCGATTGCGCCGAACGCGACCGCGTGCAGATCGGGCAATTCTCGCTGCTGCACCCGGAAATGACGATCGAGGACGGTTATCTCGTCCAGCGCGCCTGGGTGAAGCGCAAGCTCGCCGATGGCCGGCGCCTGATCGGCCACAAGATCGGACTGACTAGCCGTGCGATGCAGCGCTCGTCGAACATCGACGAGCCCGATTATGGCGCGCTGCTCGACGACATGCTGTTCGAACCCAATGGCGAGCTGCCCTTCGACCGCTTCATCGAGCCGCGGATGGAAGTCGAACTCGCCTTCATCCTGAAGCAACCGCTCTCAGGCCCCGATTGTACTTTGCTCGATGTCCTGAACGCGACCGATTGGGTGGTGCCCGCACTCGAAATCATCGACGCCCGCATCGGCCGGGTCGATGCCGCGACGGGCACGACGCGCAAGGTATTCGACACCATCTCCGACAATGCGGCGAACGCCGGCATCGTGCTCGGCGGGCGCCCGGTCCGCCCCGACGCGGTCGACCTGCGCTGGGTTTCCGCGCTCGTCCACCGCAATGGCGTGATCGAGGATAGCGGCGTCGCAGCCGCCGTGCTCGGCCATCCCGCCAAGGGCGTCGCCTGGCTCGCCAACAAGCTCCACCCCTGGGGCGAGACGCTCCAGCCCGGCCAGATCGTGCTCGCCGGAAGCTTCACCGCGCCGCTGTTTGCCGCGCGTGGCGACACCTTCCATGTCGATTATGGCGACCTCGGCAGTATCTCGATGAGGTTCGCATGAACGCCTTCAAGGACGCGCTCGCCGCAGGCCAGCCGCGGATTGGGCTGTGGCAGGCGCTCGCCAACCCCTACACCGCCGAGATCTGTGCCCGCGCCGGGTTCGACTGGCTGCTGTTCGATGGCGAGCACGCGCCCAACGACCTGCAGACCATGCTGGCCCAGCTGCAGGCGGTTGCACCGTTCGACGCCGAACCCGTGGTGCGACCGCGCAACGACGACCCGGCGTTGATCAAGCAATATCTCGACATGGGTTTCCGCTCGCTGCTGGTGCCGATGGTCGATAGCGGCGAGCAGGCGCGCCGCATCATCGCGGCGACGCGCTTCCCGCCGCTGGGCATACGCGGCGTGGCGAGCGCCACCAGCCGCGCCTCCGGCTTCGGCACCAATCGCAGCTATCTCGGCAGCGCGCATGAGGACATCTGCCTGATCGCGCAGATCGAAAGCCGCGCTGGCCTCGAGGCAATCGAGGATATCGCCGCGACCGACGGGATCGACGCACTGTTCATCGGCCCCGGCGATCTCGCCGGCGCGCTCGGCCATCTCGGCGATCCCGGCCATGACGCGGTGCAGGCAGCGATCGCCGATGCGATCACGCGGATTCGCCGGGCCGGCAAACCCGCCGGCATCTTCGCGCTCTCGCTCGACGACGCGCGACGCCGCGTCGCCGACGGCGTGGCGATGGTATCCGTCGGGACGGATATCGGACTGCTCGTATCGGGTGCCCGCGCACTGCGCGAGGCGCTGCCCGCGATCGCCTGATCGCTCCCTTCGCTTGATTTGCACAGGCAATCAATAAGGCCCCAATTCTGAATTGGAGGCAATGACCGACCCGGTGTTAGTTACCGATGATACATCACCGACGGCAAGAAGCGGCCGGTGATGTAGCGGCTCAACGGCGATGTGCCGGAGCCTGGTGAGCACGCTCCCCATGACAGTCCGTCAACAAGACGGCGGTGGGGAACGGACACGAGAAACGACGTTTGGGGAGGATAGAATGACCAACTTCACGGCAGCATCGTGGCGCAAGACGGCCATCCTGCTTGGATCGGCCTCGCTGCTGGTACCGCTTGCGGCACACGCGCAGACCCGGCCCGCGGCAAGCGCACCCGCTCAGGACGAACAAGCCACCGGCGTTCCCGACGTCATCGTCACCGCGCAGCGCCGCGAGGAATCGCTGCAGCGCACCCCGCTCGCCGTGACCGCGCTCGGCGTCGACGATTTACGCGAGAAGAACATCACGTCGCTCGCCGATCTCGGCCGCGCCGTGCCCAACCTCGCGATTAGCAGCGCGGGCTACACCGCACCGAGCAACGCCCTGCCCGTCATCTATATCCGCGGCATCGGCCAGCAGGATCCCTCGATCTTTTCCGATCCCGGCGTACCGGTCTATGTCGACGGCATCTATGTGGCGCGCTCGGCGGGTGGCGCGATCGACCTGCCCGACATCCAGCGCGTCGAGGTGCTGCGCGGCCCGCAGGGCACGCTGTTCGGCAAGAACGCGGTCGGCGGCGCGGTCAACCTCGTCACGCGGACGCCCGGCAAGTCGCCCGGCAGCCGCTTCGAACTATCCGGCGGCAGCGACGACCTGCTCCACGCGCGCGGTTACACCGATGTCGCGCTCAGCGATCAGGCCGGCCTCACGCTTGCCGGCGATTACATGCACGAGAACGGTTTTGGTAACCGGCTGGCGGTCGGCACCAACAATGTGCTCGGCCGCCTTGGCGACAAGCGACATTTCTCGCTCCGTGGGCGCCTTCATGTGGCGCCGAGCGAAGCGCTCTCGATCGATATTTCGGCCGATTACACCCGCTATCGCGACACCGCCCAGCCGTCCCAGACGCGGGTCTTCGCCGCGAACCTGTTGACGCTTTACAACACCTCTGTCGGCACGCCGGCCGGCTCGCCGCTCACCCAGTCGGTGGCCGGCGCCGGCGACTATGACAATTACTCGCTCAATCCGCAGCCGGTGCGCGACGATCTCGGCGGTGTGAGTGCGACGATCGCCTACAAGCTCGGCGGCGTCACGCTGAAGTCGATCACCGCCTATCGCGCCTCGCACGACACCTTCTCACGCGATGCCGATTCAGCGCCGATGGTGTTCCTCGAGGCAGCGCGGAACATGCGCTCCGACCAGTTCTCGCAGGAAGTCCAGCTGCTCGGCGGCCTGTTCAACGACAAGGTCGAGTTCATCCTCGGCGCCTTCTACCTGCACGACACCTCGTCGCAGACCGATGTCGCCAGCGTGCTGCCGGGCCTGTACGTGGCGACGCACAATCCACAGACCGACATCTCACGCACGACCTCGGATCAGCAGACCACCAACAGCTATGCCGTGTTCGGCCAGGCCACCTGGCACATCGCCGAGGGGCTTAACTTCACTGCCGGCCTGCGCTACACCAGGGACAGCAAGCAGGCGGTGATCAGCTCGAACAGCCCGGAAAGCGGCATCATCTATGTGCCGCCCACGGCGTTCGACGACAGCTGGCATGCCCTCACCCCGCGCTTCGCACTGGATTATCGGATCAGCCCGAACATCCTCGTCTATGCCTCGGCATCGCGCGGGTTCAAGAGCGGCGGCTTCAACGGGCGCCCCTCGAACATCGCCTCGCTGTCCTCGTTCGCGCCGGAAACCGTGTGGTCGTACGAAACCGGCATCAAGGCTGATCTGCTCCAGCATCATGTCCGCCTGAACCTCGCCGGCTTCATCGCCGATTACCAGAACATCCAGCTGCAACGTCAGATTCTGGTCGTCGGTACCGGCATCGTCAGCGACATCCGCAACGTCGCGGCATCGCGGATCAAGGGCCTGGAGGGCGAACTCACCATCCTGCCGGTGCGCGGCCTCGAGCTGAGCGCGTCGGGCGGTTACACGACCGACAAATACACCAATATCCAGACCGGCGCACCGGTGACCGCCACCGGCGTCATCCCCTACACGCCGAAATGGACCTACTCCTTGGCCGCACGCTACGCGATCGACCTGGGCAATAGCGGCACGGTTACGCCAAGCGTCGACTATGCCTATCGCTCCTCGGCCTTCGTGACGCCGGACAACGACCCCTCGGGTCTGATACCGTCCTACGGCATCATGTCCGCCCGGCTCAGCTACATCCCGCGCAACTCTTTCTGGGAGGTCAGCGCCTTCGTCACCAATCTGACCGACAAGCGCTATTTCATCAGCAAGGGGGTCAGCGCCGGTATCGGCATCGAATATCAGCTGCTCGGCGCACCACGCCGGTTCGGCGGCACGGTCGCCGTCCACTTCTGATCGAAGCGGTTGCCGAGGGCGGGGAGTGCGCATGGAACGTGACCATGGTCCACCCCGCCCTTCTCAGGCATCCACCCGGCCGCATGCGCGGCGCGGCCACATCCCATTTCTTTCGACCGACAGGTGGCAGGCGGATGAATATCATCGCGCAGATCGCCAGCGATCTCGATGCGCTGGAGGGAATTCAGGCCGATCTCGCGGCGATCGCGACCCGCGATGATGCGCAGCGTCGCCACGATCTCATCCGGTTGCGCCGCGATCTCGCCGCGCAGATCGCCCTTATCGGCAAGGTCGCGGATCCCTATTTCGCGTCCCTGCCGGCCGCCGGCCTCTACCTCGCCTTTCGCGAACGATTTTCCCGCATGCGCTCGGCCGCGGCGATCCATCAGGCAAGCTGGCCGGCCGTAACGCTTGGTGACGATCCGGGGCAATATCGGCAATCCGCGCATTCGGTGCGCGAGGCGAACCTCGATTTTATCCGCTGGATGCGCATCCAGCTTTCAGAAGCGTGACGCTGCGCGCGGAAGCCCAGCTGTTTTTGATGGCCGATGAAAGCAAAAGCGCCGGGCTTCCCTGGGAAGCCCGGCGCCGATGCGTCGCGGTTGGGGGGATTATTCGCCCGAGGCGCGCGCTGCCTGCTCGATGATCGCCGCGACCACCGCCGGCTTCGAGACATAGATGGCATGGCTGCCCGCGGCTTCGCTGACATGCGCGCCGGCCCGTGCCGCCATCATCCGCTGGGCTGCCGGCGGGATCATATGGTCCTCGCTCGCCACCAGATACCAGCTCGGCTTCACCTTCCAGGCCGGCGCGGTCACCGCGCCCGACAGCGCCTCGACGCCCCATGGCACCTGCGAGTCGGCCATGAACCGGGCGACATCGGGGCGGACATCGGCGGCGAAGGAAGCGGCGAACCTGGCGCTGTCGAGGAACAGGTACCCGTCCTTGGGCGGCAGGATTGGCGGCACCGGCGCGCCCGGCACGGGGTTGGCGATCAGCGAGCCGACCGACTCGCCCTTGTCCGGCGCGAAGGCGGCGATGTAGACCAGCCCGGCGACCTTGGCGTCGGTGCCGGCTTCGGACACCACCACACCGCCATAGCTGTGGCCGACCAGGATCACCTTGCCATCCGCAGCGGCGATCGCCCGGCGCGTGACCGCCACGTCATCGGCCAGCGAGTTGGTCGGGTTCTGCACGATGGTGACACTGTAACCGTCCTTTTTGAGGATCTTGTACACGTCCATCCAGCCGGAGCCGTCGACGAAACCGCCATGCACCAGCACGATCGACTTGACCGGCGCGCCGTCCTTGGCGGAAGCGGTGGCGGGGACCGTGCCCAGAGCGAGCGAGGCAGCGGCGGCGAGAAGCAGTTTGGACTTGGTCATGGCGATATCCTTCCTTTGTTTTGCTGCGATAATCATTATCGCGATAAACGTTAGATAGGCATGCATTTCCCCCTTGTCCAGAAGAATATTATCGCGATATATATTATTCCAGCAAGAGATTGATTGCAGCGAGGTTTTTCCGTGCCCAACACTCCCGGCGAACCCCTGCCGCTCGACGCGCAGCTGTGCTTTTCGCTCTATTCGACGACCATCGCGATCAACCGGCTGTACAAGCCGATGCTCGATTCGCTCGGCGTAACTTACCCGCAATATCTGGTCCTTGGCACCTTGTGGGAG
>Ga0307510_10004077_pt1 | contig 17138 bp, 16 predicted proteins | sample 12_EM_MG_FD_207224 | JGI IMG/M metagenome (GOLD analysis project Ga0307510, IMG submission 207224) | Populus trichocarpa ectomycorrhiza microbial communities from riparian zone in the Pacific Northwest, United States - 12_EM | ecosystem: Host-associated > Plants > Roots > Unclassified | place...
CTTGCCGTTCTGCGTCAGCTCGCCGACGAACTTCATGTCGTGCTCGACGACCACCAGCGAGTGGTTGCCCTCGAGCGAGAGGAACAGCTCGGCCGTGCGCTCGGTCTCCTCGTCGGTCATGCCGGCTACCGGCTCGTCGAGCAAGAGCAGCTTCGGGTCCTGCATCAGCAGCATGCCGATCTCGAGCCACTGCTTCTGGCCGTGCGAGAGCAGCCCGGCGGTGCGCTGCGCGCTGTCCTTCAGGTGGATCAGCGTGAGCATCGCGCCGATCCGGTCCAGCTGCTCGCCGCTCAGGCGGAAGAAGAGCGACGAGCGCACGCCGCGGTCGGCCTTCAGCGCGAGCTCGAGGTTCTCGAACACCGTGAGGTGCTCGAACACGGTCGGCTTCTGGAACTTGCGGCCGATGCCGGCCGACGCGATCTCGTTCTCGCGCAGGCGCAGCAGGTCGATGGTCGAGCCGAAGAACGCCTTGCCGACGTCGGGCCGCGTCTTGCCGGTGATCACGTCCATCATCGTCGTCTTGCCGGCGCCGTTCGGGCCGATGATGCAGCGCAGTTCGCCGGCGCTGATCGACAGGCTCAGCGCATTCAGCGCCTTGAAGCCGTCGAAGCTGACGGTGATGTCGTCAAGGTAGAGGATGGCGCCGTGCGTGACGTCGAGCTCGCCCGGCACCGCCACGCGCGAGTAACTCGTCTCGCGCCCGCCCGACAGGCCGGCGGGTGCGTGCTTGGCGTTCTCGGCGGCCTCGCGGATGCGCGCGCCGGCCTTCATCAGTTCCGGAGTCATGCGCCCTCTTTGGTCTTGCGGCGCACCAGGCCGATGATGCCCTGCGGCAGGAAGATGGTCACGAGGATGAACAGCGCGCCGAGGAAGTAGAGCCAGAACTCGGGGAAGGCCTGCGTGAACCAGCTCTTCGCGCCGTTCACGAAGAACGCGCCGACGATCGGCCCGATCAGCGTGCCGCGCCCGCCCACCGCGGCCCAGATCGCGATCTCGATGCTGGCCGCCGGCGACATCTCGCCCGGGTTGATGATGCCGACCTGCGGCACGTAGAGCGCGCCGGCAATGCCGCACATCACCGCCGAGATGACCCAGATCGCGAGCTTGTAGCGCAGCGGGTCGTAGCCGGTGAACATCACGCGCGTCTCGGCATCGCGGATCGCCTGCAGCACGCGGCCGAACTTGCTGTTGACGAGCCAGCGCGCGAGCAGGAAGAACACGATCAGCGTGATGCCGGTGATCACGAACAGCGCCATGCGCGTGGTGGGCGTGGCGATCGGGATGTCGAGGATGCGCTTGAAATCGGTGAAGCCGTTGTTGCCGCCGAAGCCGGTCTCGTTGCGGAAGAACAGCAGCATCGCCGCGTAGGTCATGGCCTGCGTGATGATGGAGAAGTAGACGCCCTTGATGCGCGAGCGGAACGCGAAGTAGCCGAACACGAACGCGAGCAGCCCCGGCACCAGCACGACCAGCAGCATCTGCGCGATGAACGAATCGCTGACTGCCCAGGTCCACGGGAAGGTCTTCCAGTTCAGGAACACCATGAAGTCGGGCATGGGCAGGCGGTACTGGCCATCGCTGCCGATCTGGCGCATCAGGTACATGCCCATCGCGTAGCCGCCGAGCGCGAAGAACACGCCGTGGCCGAGCGAGAGGATGCCGGTGTAACCCCAGATCAGGTCCATCGCGAGCGCGCAGATCGCGTAGCACATGATCTTGGCGACCAGCTGCACTGCGTAGTCGGAGGCATGGAAGGCGCTGCCGGCCGGCACGACGAGGTTGAGCAGCGGCACGATCACCGCGACGACGATCAGCGCGAACACCACCGCGCCCCAGCTCTTGCCGCTGAGCAGGCCGATGCGCGGGACGAGCGTGGCGGACGATGTGGGAAGCACCGCGCTCATGCTTCGGCACTCCGACCCTTCATCGCGAAGATGCCTTGCGGCCGCTTCTGGATGAAGATGACGATGAAGACCAGCACCATGATCTTGGCGAGCACCGCGCCCTGCCAGCCTTCGAGCAGCTTGTTCAGCACGCCCAGGCCCATCGCAGCGTAGACGGTGCCGGCGAGCTGGCCGACGCCGCCGAGCACGACGACCATGAAGGAGTCGACGATGTAGCCCTGCCCCAGATCTGGCCCGACATTGCCGACCTGCGACAGCGCGCAGCCCGCGAGCCCCGCGATGCCCGAGCCAAGCGCGAACGCATAGGTGTCGATGCGCGCGGTGTTGACGCCCATGCAGGCCGCCATCTTGCGGTTCTGCGTCACGCCGCGTACGAACAGGCCGAGCCGCGTGCGCGCGATCAGCGCCGAAACGCCCGCCAGCACCAGCACCGCGAACGCGATGATCGCGAGGCGGTTGAACGGCAGCGTGAGGTTGCTCATCACGTCGACACCGCCCGACAGCCACGCCGGGTTCTCGACCGGCACGTTCTGCGCGCCGAAGATCGTGCGCACCGATTGCTGCAGCACCAGGCTGATGCCCCAGGTGGCCAGCAGCGTCTCGAGCGGCCGGCCGTAGAGCCAGCGGATCACGACGCGCTCCAGCACCGCGCCGACCAGCGCCGCGGCCAGGAACGACGCGGGAATCGCGAGCAGCACGTAGTAGTCGAACGCGCCCGGCAGGTAGGCCTTGAACAGGTTCTGGATCACGTAGGTGGCGTAGGCGCCGATCATCATCAGCTCGCCGTGCGCCATGTTGATCACGCCCATCAGGCCGTATGTGATCGCCAGGCCGAGCGCGACCAGCAGCAGGATGGAGCCCAGGCTCACGCCGGTGAAGATCACGCCCAGGCGCTCGCCCCACGCGAGCCGGCCTTCGATGGTGCGCAGCGCGGCTTCGACCGCGCTCTTCACGTCGGGCTCGGTCTCCACCTTCAGCCGATCGAGCAGCAGCGTCTTGGTGGCCGGCGTGCCGGTCGCGCCCAGGGCCTGCGCGGCGGCCAGGCGCTTGGCCTTGTCGGCACTGCCCAGCAGCATCGCCGAGCGCACGCGGCCGATCGCGTCCTCGATCGCCGGCACGGCTTCGCTGGCGAAGGCCTTCTCGATCAGCGGCAGCTTGGCCTCGCTGATCTCGCCGCCCGCGAGCGTCTTGACCGCCTCGGTGCGCACCTTCTCGTCGGGCGAGAACAGCTTGATCGATGCCAGCGCCGCATCCAGCTCGCTGCGCATCTCGTTGTTGTTGACCACGTCTTCCGCGGTCTCGGGCACCGGTTTCTCGGCGCCTGTCACGGGGTCGAACCCCTTGCCGTCCTTCATGATGAAGACGGCGGTGTCGGTGAACTTCACCGAGTCGTCGGACATGGCCTGGATCAGCGCCACGGTCTTCTCGTCGATGCGCTTGTCGGCGGAACCGGCAAGCAGCGCATTCAGCGCGGTGATGCGCGACTCGACCTCGCCGGTGGCGAGGCTGGTCGCCTCGGCCGGGGTCAGGGCCTGCGCCGGTGCGGCGAGCACCAGCGCAGACAGCAGGAGGATGAGCCAACGCATCACGTTCGGTCGCTCGCGCCGATTACTTCTTCGCCATCAGGTCCGGCTCGTCCTTCTTGCCCTTGTTCTCGGGGATGTACTCGCTCCACGGATGGGCCTTGACCGGGCCCGGCGTCTTCCAGACCACGTTGAACTGGCCGTCGGCCTTGATCTCGCCGATGAACACCGACTTGTGCAGGTGGTGGTTCTTCGGGTCCATCATCGAGGTGATGCCGCTGGGTGCCGGGAAGGTCTGGCCGGCCATCGCCGCGATGACCTTGTCGGTGTCGGTGCTGCCGGCCTTCTTGACCGCTTGCGCCCACATGTTGATGCCGATGTAGGTGGCTTCCATCGGATCGTTGGTCAGCGGCTTGTCCTTGTGGCCGGCGACGCCCTTGGCCTTGGCGTAGTCGCTCCACTTCTTGATGAACGCGGTGTTGGCCGGGCTCTTGATCGACATGAAGTAGTTCCATGCCGCGAGGTGGCCGACCAGCGGCTTGGCATCGACGCCGCGCAGCTCTTCTTCACCCACCGAGAAGGCGACGACCGGCACGTCCTTGGCCTTCAGGCCGGCGTTGCCCAGTTCCTTGTAGAACGGCACGTTGGAGTCGCCGTTGATGGTGGAGATCACCGCGGTCTTGCCACCGGCCGAGAACTTCTTGATGTCGGCGACGATGGTCTGGTAGTCGGAGTGGCCGAACGGGGTGTACTTCTCGTCGATGTCCTCGTCCTTCACGCCCTTGCTGTGCAGGAAGGCGCGCAGGATCTTGTTGGTGGTGCGCGGGTAGACGTAGTCGGTGCCCAGCAGCACGAAGCGCTTGGCGCCGCCGCCGGCCTTGCTCATCAGGTATTCGACCGCGGGAATGGCTTGCTGGTTCGGCGCAGCGCCGGTGTAGAACACGTTCTTCGAGAGTTCTTCACCCTCGTACTGCACCGGGTAGAACAGCAGGCTGTTGAGTTCTTCGTAGACCGGCAGCACCGACTTGCGGCTCACGCTGGTCCAGCAGCCGAAGGTCACGACGACCTTGTCCTGGCTGATCAGCTGCTTGGCCTTCTCGGCGAACAGCGGCCAGTTCGATGCCGGGTCGACGACCACCGGCTCGAGCTGCTTGCCGAGCAGGCCGCCCTTGGCGTTGATCTCGTCGATGGCCATCAGCACGGTGTCCTTGAGCACCGACTCGGAGATCGCCATCGTGCCCGACAGCGAGTGCAGCACGCCGACCTTGATGGTGTCGGCGGCCTGGGCGAAGGACGAATAGCCGAGGGCGGCAACGCCCAGGGCCACGGCAGTCAGCGACTTGCCGGCAAGGCGGCGGGATGGGTTCATGGGGTGTGCTCCGGTGTTGGGATGGTGGATACAAACGCTTGATGCAAGACCCGCAAGAGGCATGCCAAAAGCAGCCTTGCGTGAGCCGCAGGTTACGCAGCGCCCCCGGCCGGCGGAATACGCCTGATGGCGTACACCGAAGACAATGGCGGGATGCCGACAACGACCCCGCCCGCGTCCCCACCCACGGACGCGCACCTGCGCCCATTCGTCCGCGAAGAACTCGACGCGCAGTCGATGCACTTCAGCGATTCGGCGATCCAGAGCCGCATGCAGCTGCGCCAGCCCGATGCGCTGGTGCTCGACTACACGCGCACGATGATGGGCTTCCTGATGTTCGAGCCCGCGCCCGAACGCGTCGCGATGATCGGCCTGGGCGGCGGCTCGATCGCCAAGTTCTGCCGCCGCCATCTGCCGGACACCGCGCTGACGGCGGTCGAGATCAACCCGCACGTGATCGCGCTGCGCGAGCGCTTCCAGGTGCCGCCCGACGGCCCGCGTTTTCGCGTGGTGCAGGACGACGGCGCGCACTTCGTCGCGACCACGCAGGAGCGTTTCGACGTGCTGCTGATCGACGCCTTCGACGCCGACGGCCTGCCCGAATCGCTGGCCACGCGCCGCTTCTACGACGACTGCCACGACGTGCTCCAACCCGGCGGCCTGCTCGTGGCCAACCTGCACGCCTCGCACCCGCACGTGCCGGTCTACCTCGACCGCCTCGGCGCTGCGCTCGGCGGCCCGCTGCTGCGCGTGGACGACCGCGACGGCACCAACAGCGTCGTGTTCGCCAGGCGGCGCGGCCAAGCGCTGCGCCCGGCCGCGCGCCACGCACCGCCGTTCGCCGATCTGCGCGATGCGTTCTCGCGCATCGCCCAGGCCCTGCAGACGCAGGACGCGCGCTGATGCATCCGCCGAAGAAAACGCTGGCCGAGCGCATCGGCCACGCACTCGCGTTCGAGGTCATCGCGCTGGTGATCTGCGCGCCGCTGTTCAGCTGGCTGATGAACACGACGATGACCGAGATGGGCGCGCTGACGCTCGCGATCTCGCTGATCGCGATGCTCTGGAACGTGGTCTACAACGCCGGCTTCGACCGGCTGCAGCGCCGCATCGGCTTCACGCGAACCCTGAGCGTGCGGCTGCTGCACGCGGTGGTGTTCGAAGCCGGCCTCATCCTCGTCGCGGTGCCGCTCGCCGCGGTGTGGCTGAACATCACGCTGTGGCAGGCCTTCGTGCTCGACATCGGGCTGCTGGCGTTCTTCCTGCCCTACACGATGGTGTTCAACTGGGTCTACGACCGGCTGCGGGTGCGCTTCGTTCAGGCGTGACGCGCCGGCTTCAGAATTTCCAGCTCGTCGCCCTCGGCGCCACGATCACCACGTCCGACACTGGATGCGCGACGCACGGAAGAATCCAGCCTTCGCGCTTCTCGTCCGCGCTGAGGCCGGGCCAGTCGATCCGGTACGCGACCTCGCCGCTTTCCAGCATGCAGATGCAGGTGCGGCAGGTGCCGTTGCGGCACGAGCTCGGCAGCTCCACGCCCTGCGCCCGCGCCGCGGTCATCAGCGGCTGATCGGCCGGCACGCGCAGGCGCCAGCCCATCGGCTCGATGCGCAACTCGAAGACTGCCGGCTCAGCCACCGGCACGCTTCACGCTGCGGCCCTGCTTCTTCAGCGCCTCGATCACGCGCTCGACGTGGTCGCCCTGCACTTCGATCACGCCGTCCTTGACGGTGCCGCCCGCGCCGCAGATCGCCTTGAGCTGCTTCGCGAGCTGCGCCAATGCGGCATCGTCGAGCGCGAGCCCGCGCACCACGGTGACGGCCTTGCCGCCGCGCCCGGCCACCTCGCGCGAGACGCGCACGATGCCATCGCCGGCCACCGGCGCCTTCCTGCCGCACACGCACTGCGCGATCGGCTGCCGGCATGCGGGGCACATCGTGCCCGCGTCGGTGGAGTAGACGAGGCCGCCGGTTCCTGATTTGTTCATCGCCATGACGGCGATGCTACGGTCTCGCGCGGCAGCTCAGACGATGCGCACCGAGAGCTCCGGCAGCCCGTCGATGTGGCCCAGCAGCAGGTCGCCCTTGACGACCGGGCCGACGTTCTCCGGCGTGCCCGAGTAGATGATGTCGCCGGCCTTCAGCTCGAAGGCCTGGCTCAACTGGCTGATCTGTTCGGCCACGCTCCAGATCATGTAGCTCAGATCGGCCTCCTGCTTGACCTGGCCGTTGACCTTGAGCTCGATGCGGCCCTTCGTGATGTGGTTGGTCAGCGCGACAGGATGAATCGGCCCGATCGGCGCCGACATGTCGAAGCTCTTGCCGATCTCCCACGGCTTCTTCTGGTCGCCCATGCCGCGCTGCAGATCGCGGCGCGTCATGTCCAGGCCGATCGCGTAGCCGTAGACATGCTGCAGCGCCTGGTCGATCGGGATGTTGGTGCCGCCGCTCTTCAGCGCCGCGACCAGTTCGAGCTCGTAGTGGTAGTTCTTGGTCAGCGACGGATAAGGGTGGTTGCCCACGGTGCCCGGCGCGACGAACTGCACCGCGTCGGTCGGTTTCTGGAAGAAGAACGGCGGCTCGCGCGACGGGTCGGAGCCCATCTCGCGCGCATGCGCCGCGTAGTTGCGGCCGATGCAGTAGATGCGGCGCACCGGGAAGACATCGGTCGAGCCCGCGATCGGCAGCGTCACGCTCGCCACCTTGAACGGGCTGCGCGCGCCGCCGTTGTCGGCAGCGACCGACGCGCAGCCTGCAGCGATGGCGCCACCGACCGCGGCGCTGGTGCTCTTCAATATCGATCGACGATCCATGGCTTGTGTCTCCTGTGAAAAGAGCTCGGAGCGTGCGCTCAAAGATCGAGCTTGTCGCCCGGCTTCATCACCGTCACCTTGACGGGCGACGCGCCGAGCGCCTTGATGTATTCCTCGGGCGTGCCGCTCAGCGCCGGCGTCGTGCCGTAGTGGATGGGCACGGCCATCTTCGGCTTGATCAGATCGCGCGTGGCCATCGCCGCGTCGGCCGGGTTCATCACGAACTGACCGCCGCCGATCGGGATCAGCAGCAGATCGGGCCTGAACATCTCGCCGAGCAGGCGCATGTCGCCGAACACGCCGGTGTCGCCCAGGTGCCAGATGCGGTAGCCGTTCTCCAGCTCGATCACGAAGCCGCAGGGCTCGCCGCCCACATGGGTCTCGTCCTTGTCGGTGGCCGGGTTGCGCCAGACCAGCTCCGAGCTGTGCTCGGCATGCGTCATCGTGATGCGCACGCCGGGGCCGAACGGCGTGATGCTGCCGCCCTTGTTCATGCGGTTCGCGAGCGGCACCGGCAGCACGCCCAGCGTCTGCATCGATTGCGCGAGACCGGCCGGCGCCCACACCGGCGCGTTGTTGAGCTTGCTCAGCGCAGGCGCGTCGAGGTAGTGGTCGAGGTGGCCGTGCGTGACGAGGATCAGATCGACCTTGCCGAGCGCCTCGAGCTTCCTGTACTGCTCCGGCGTCTTCGGGTTCGCGGTGAGGTAGGGATCGATCACGATCACCTTGCCGGCGACGGTGGTGATCTTGAAGGCCGACTGGCCGAGCCACTGCACGCTGGGCTTGCCCGCCATCGGCTGGGCCTGCGCGCACGCGCCGAGCGCCAGCGTGGCGACGAGCGCCGCGGCGAGCGCGCGCAGCGAGTTCAGAAAGGTCATCGCATTCTCCTGTGGGTGTCTTGAACTGATGAGGTGACTGCCGATCACTCGAACTCGAAGCCGCCCGCGGCGCGCATCGCGCGCGTCTCCTCGCCCGCGAGCAGATCGACGAAATGCTGCGCCAGCCCGGGCTGGCGCGCGCGCACCGAGAGCGCGGCGCTGTACACCGTGGCCAGCTCGAACGCCGCGGGCAGCGCGCCGGCGAGCGCGATGCCCGGCGTGTAGAGGATCTCGGTGATCTGCGTGCAGCCGATCGCGCCGGGCGTGTTGTCTGCCGCGAGCTCGCGCATCGAGGTCGCGCCATTCGGAAAGGTGCGCAGCCGCGGCGCCAGCGCGTCGCGCACGCCGAGGCGATCCAGCACCGACGCGAAGTGGATGCCGGCGGTCGCACGCTCGGGGTCGGGGAAGAACACCGCGCCGGCCGCCAGCAACCGCGCCTTCAGCGCGTCGGGCGTGCTCACATCGGGCACTGGCTCGCCCGCGCGCACCGCGATGCCGGTGCGCACGCGCCCGAGCGGCGCGAGCGAATCGGCACGCAGCATGGCGTCGGCCTGAAGCGCGCGCACCATCGCGTCGGTGACGATCATCACGTCGCACGGCGCGCCGCCGAGCAGCGCCTCCTTCATCGCGCCGACTGCGCCGAAGCGCGTGTCCAGGTTCGCGCCGGTCTCGTCGAAGAAGCGCGTCTGCAAGGCCTTCACCAGGCCCTGCACCGCGCCGGCACACAGCACATGCAGCACGTCGGCGCTCATCTCACTGGTCCGCCTTCGCGCCGGAGATCTTCACGATGCGCGCCCACTTGCGGATGTCGTCGTTCAGGTAGCGCTCGAACTCCTCGACGCCCATCGACATCGGCGCGGCGCCCTGCGCGCGCCAGGCCTTCGCGGTCTCCGGGTTCGCGACGATGCGCGCAACCTCGGCATTCAGGCGCTTCAGGATCGCCGGCGGCGTGGCCTTGGGCGCCATCAGGCCGAGCCAGATCGTGGCCTCGTAGTTCGGCACGCCGGCCTCGGCCAGCGTCGGCACGTCGGGCAGCACGGCGGAGCGCACGAGGCCGGTGGTCGCGATCGCCCTGACCTTGCCGGCGCGCGCGAACTCGCTCATCGTCGTCACCGCATCGAACATCATGTCGACCTGCCCGCCGATCACGTCGGTGCGCGCGCCAGAACTGCCCTTGTACGGAATGTGCAGGATGGACACGCCGGCCATCGCCTTGAACAGCTCGCCGGCCATGTGGTACGGCGTGCCAGGGCCGCTGGAGGCATACGACAGCGCACCCGGCTTGGCCTTGGCCAGCTTCAGCAGATCGGCGAGCGACTTCACCGGCAGATCGGCCCGCGTGACCAGCACCAGATCGGAGGCGTTGATCGGCGCGATCGGCGCGAAGTCGCGCATCAACTGGAAGGGCTTGTTCGGGATCAGCGATTCGTTCACCGTGTGCGCGTTCGACATCAGCAGCAGCGTGTAGCCATCCGGCGCGCTCTTGGCGACCGCATCGGTGCCGATCACCGAGCCGGCACCGGGCCGGTTGTCGACGATGAAGGGCTGGCCCAGCGATTCCTGCAGCTTGGTCGCGATGACGCGCGCATACACATCGGCCGGGCCGCCGGCCGCGAACGGCACGATCAAACGCACCGCGTGATTCGGATACTCCTGCGCCGCGACGCCGCCCGCCAGCGCGAGGCCTGCGGCGGCTGCCAGCAGCCGCATCGCGCAGCGCCGGGCGAAGCCTGTCTGGTTCGTCATCGCGTTGTCTCCACGCCGATTGGTTCTGATTGGTTGGGCGCCGGCCGCGCTGAACGAATATAGCGAGCGACCCCGCGAGGGTCAATGCGACAGCGGGTAGTCCCTGAGCGGCGGCGGGTCGGGCGACCAGAACGCGCGGACAGAACGCGCAGCTAGAAGCCCAGCATGTTCTGACGCACGTGCGCCAGATGCTTCAGGCACAGATCCCCGGCGCGCGCGCCGTCGCGGTCCATCAGCGCCGCCACCAAGGCGCGGTGCTCGTGCTGGTACTCGATGCGCCGCTCCGGCGTGGCGCTGCGGCGCTTCAGCGCGCCCCATTCGCCCTGCGCGCGGACCTGGTTCATCAGCCGGAAAACCTTGGAGATGAAGCTGTTGTGCGCCGCATCGGCGATGGCCTCGTGCAGCAGGCCGTCCCAGTGCTCGAACTGCTCCAGCGTGCGCGCGGCCTCGCCCTTGGCGCAGCACTCCTGCATGCGCTGGAAGTCGAGCGAGGTCGCGTTGCCGACCACCATCGCGACGATCGCGGGCTCGAGCACGAAGCGCGCGCTCATCAGCTCGGCCGGGCTCGTCGGCAGCGTGCCGGCGCTGTTGGCGGCGGCCGCGAGCGCCTCGTTGACCTGCTCGCTGACGTAGGTGCCGCTGCCCACCGTCTGCGTGATCAGGCGCTTGTCCTTCATGTCGGCCAACACGCGCCGCACCGCGGAACGGCTGAGGCCGAACTGGTCGCTCAGCGCGCGCTCGGTCGGGATGCGGTGGCCCGCCCGCCATTGGCGGGTCTGCAGGTTCTCGAGAATCGCTTCTCGCAGGGCCAGGGCGCTGTCCATGGTGCTGACGACGGGCATGAGATGGGCTGGCCGCGATGGTAGCAAGGCCTCGCGCGGGTGTCTCCGCCTTGTTGGATTGGTCTCACGTTGGTAGCATTTGGGCGAATCGCCACGACGCCTTGGAGAATCGCTTGCGCATCGCCACGTTCAGACGACTAAGCCGGCCCGGCATGCCCCGCGAAGTGGGCGTGGTGAACGAGGACGGCACCGCGTTGCGCGCACTCGATCTCGCTGCCGCCGGCGACGCACAGCGCGGCGCGCTGGCGCTGATCGAGGCGCATGCGCGCGGCGCGCCGGCCGCGCTGCCGTACGGCGAGGCCATCCCGCTGGCCGACGTGCGGCTCGAAGCGCCGCTGCCGCTGCCGCGCCGCAATCTCTTCTGCGTCGGGCGCAACTACCACTCGCACGCCAAAGAGCTGTCGGCGTCGGTCTTCAAGAACAACGCGCCCGATCCCGAATCCTGGCCGATCGTGTTCACCAAGGTGCCCGAGAGCGTGATCGGCCCGCACGACGACGTGCTGCTGCCGGGCGAGGTCTCGACGCAGATCGACTACGAGGCCGAGCTCACGGTGGTGATCGGCGTCGGCGGCCGCAACATCGCGCGCGCCGACGCGATGAAGCATGTGTTCGGCTACACCATCGTCAACGACGTGACTGCGCGCGACGTGCAGATGCGCCACCAGCAGTGGGACCTCGGCAAGAGCTTCGACACCTTCTGCCCGATGGGCCCGTGGATCGTCACCGCCGACGCACTCGATGCCGCGAACACGCGCGTGCGCTGCTGGGTCAACGGTGCGCTGCGGCAGGACGCGCTCACCGCCGACCTGATCTTCGACATCCCGACGCTGATCGAGACCTGCTCGCGCGGCATCACGCTGTACCCGGGCGACGTGATCGCCACCGGCACGCCGGCCGGCGTGGGCCTGGGCATGTCGCCGCCCACCTTCCTGCGCGCAGGCGACGTGGTCCGCATCGAGATCGATGGTCTCGGCGTGATCGAGAACCGCTTCAGATGAGCACGCGCCGTTCGCTGTTGATCGCATCGGCGCTGTGCGCCGCACTCGCCGGTGCCGGTGCTGGGGTCGGTGTGCACGCGCAGCCGGCCTATCCGGAGCGGCCGATCACGATGATCGTGCCCTTCCCGCCCGGCGGCGTGGCCGACACGGTGGCGCGTCCGGTGGCCGAGGCCTTGTCGCGCGAGCTGAAGCAGACGGTGATCGTGGAGAACAAGGTCGGCGCCGGCGGCGCGATCGGCATCGCCCAGGCCGCGCGCGCAGCTGCCGACGGCTACACGCTGCTGATGAGCCTGTCGTCGATCTCCATCCTGCCCGAGGCCGACCGCCTGCTCGAGCGCAAGCCCGCCTACCAGCTCGACCAGTTCAAGCCGATCGCGCGCTTCACCGCCGACCCGACCGTGCTGGTGGTGCGCGCCGATGCGCCGTGGCACACGCTGGCCGAGTTCGTCGCCGACGCGCGCAAGCACCCCGGCACATTCAACTACGGCAGCTCGGGCAACTACGGCACGATGCATGTGCCGATGGAGATGCTGAAGGCGTCGGCGGGCTTTCGCATGACGCACATCCCGTACACCGGCGCGGGGCCGGCGATCGTCGCGCTGCTGGCCGGCCAGGTGGATGCGTTGGCGAGCGGGCCGTCGACTGTTGTGCAGCAGATCCAGGCCGGCAAGCTGCGCGCGCTCGCGCACTGGGGCGATGCGCCACTCGCCGCGCTGCCCGGTCTGCCCAGCCTGACGCAGGCCGGTTACCCGGTGCGGTTCGCGCAGTGGTCGGCCCTGTTCGTGCCCAGCCGCACGCCGGAGGCCATCGTGCAGCGCCTGCGCGCCGCGGCCGCGAAGGTGGCCGCCGATCCCGCGGTGCGGCAGGTGGTGTCGCGCGCCGGCAGCCCGATCGAGTACCTCGATGCGCCCGAGTTCCAGACCTACTGGGACAGCGACGCCGCGAGCATGACGCAGGCGGTGCGCCGCATCGGCAAGCTCGAGTAGCGCTGCGCCGAGCGACTCAGGTCACGCGCTGTGCGCCGGCGTGCTGCGCGGGCCGGCATGGCCGTAGGTCAGGCGCGCCCAGAGCTTTTCCATCGGCCCGCGCGAATGCCGGCGCAGCCACCACAGGCTCCACGGCACCTGGATGCCGAAATAGATCACCACGGCCAGCGCCAGGCCCGCGGCCGGGCCGACACGGCCCCATTGCCCGAAGCCCCAGCCGTAGAACAGCGTGGTGCACAGCAACGTCTGCATCAGGTAGTTGGTGAGCGGCATGCGGCCCGCGGCCGCGAGCGGCGACAGCACGCGCGCGCCGGTGTCGGTCTGCGCCAGGCGCACGATGGTCAGCACATAGAAGCTCATCAACGCGACCCGGCTCGCCCAGTAGCAGATGGCGGCCAGCAGTTTCAGCGGTGTGGGGCCGGGCGCCCGCTGCAGCTCGAAGATGACGGTGAACACCGCGCCGCACAACAGCCCGACCGCGAGCGCGCTCCACTGCAGCCGCGGGATGCGGGGCAGCAGCTCGGGGATGCGCTGCGGCCATTGCCGGCGCCCGGCCAGCAGCCCGAGCAGCATCGTCAACGCCATCTGCACGTAGAAGCCCAGGTAGCCCCAGGCTGCCCACGGGTCGGTGTAGACATGGCTGAACTCGCGCAGGTGTTCGGCCGCGGCCTCGAAGAAGTTGCCGTGGCCATAGGCCAAGTTGTTGCTGGCCTCGAAACCCTTGGCCAGCGCGACGCGCTCGGCGACGATCTCGGGGCTCATGACCAGCAAGCGCAGCGCGCCCGAGACCGCCGGGTACAGCAGGCACAGGCCCATCAGCACGACGATGCCGCGGTCGCTCACGCGGCGCAGCCCGAACAGCATCACGAGGCCGAGCAGCGCGTAGATGTGCAGCACGTCGCCGGTCCAGAACACGGTGGCGTGGATCAGGCCGAACACCGCCAGCACCAGCAGCCGGCGCACATAGAGGCCGGTCGCATGCGTGGGGTCGAGCGCCTGCATGCGCCCGAACTGGATCGTGAAGCCGATGCCGAACAGCAGGCTGAACATGCTGTTGAACTTGCCGGAGAACAGCAGGTCGCGCACCTGCTCGGCGAGCTGATCGAGCCGGCCCGGCCACAGGTGCGAGCCATCGGCCTCGGCGAAGAACGACTCCGAGAAGCCGGGCATGTTCATGATGAGGATGCCCAGCAGCGCGAAGCCCCGCACGATGTCCAGCGTGGGGATGCGTTCCGATGGCGGCAGCGAAGGCATGGTCGTCGTCATGGGCTCATTCCGGGTCGGGCACGGTCGTGCGGCACGGTCAGTGCACCGATGGTGGCCGAAAGCGCGCCGCGCGACAGCCCCCAAGAACGTGGTGAACCGGCCCGGGCGATCAGCCCGCAAGACTGACGTTGAGCGGCCGCAGCCGCGCCATCGCGATGCCCGCGGCAGCGGTGCGCGTCTCGACGCCGAGCTTGACGTACACGCGCTCCAGGTGCTTCTTCACGGTCGCCGGGCTGGAGCCGAGGATGTCGCCGATGTCGCGGTTCGTCTTGCCTTTGGCGACCCAGTACAGCACCTCGGCCTCGCGCAGCGTGAGCTTGAGCGCCTGCACCAGCGCCTGCACGACCGCCGCGTCCGAGACCTCGCGCATCACGATCAGCAGGTCGTCGTCGCCGGTGCGCTGCTGCAGTGCGAGCACGAGCTGGCGGTCGGCGCGCTCCACGCTCATCGTGCGCGGCTCGCGCTCGTTCACGCCGAGCGCCGACTCCCTGCGCAGCCACTCCAGCACCGATGCGGGCACCTGGCCCGCGGCGGCGTCGAAGTAGCGCTGCATCAGCTCGCGCGCGAGCGGCGTCTGCCACACGGCGCGCGCCGGGCCGTGGGCTTCGTCGACATGGATCGCCATCGTCGCGTGGCCGAACGCATCGAGCGCGTTGCGCGCCGCGCTCGCCTGCACCGCCTGGCGCGCGCTGCGCATGTGCACCGTCATGCGCGCGAGCACCTCCTGCGCGCGGATCGGCTTGGTGACGTAGTCGACACCGCCGGCCGCGAACGCGGCGACGACATGCTCGGTCTCGGTCAGGCCGGTCATGAAGATGATGGGAATGGCCGCGGTCTCGGGGTCGGCCTTCAGCCGGCGCGCGACCTCGAAGCCGTCCATGCCGGGCATCACCGCGTCGAGCAGCACGATGTCGGGCAGCGCCTGTGCGGCGCGCTGCAGCGCGCTCTCGCCGTTGGTCGCGACCAGCACGATGTAGCCGGACTCGTCGAGCGCATCGTGCAGCACCGAGAGGTTGTCGGGCACGTCGTCGACGATCAGCACGATGTTCGCGGCGCTGCGGTCCAGCATGGGCGAGTTCATGGCGCCGCCTCTTGCGCATCGAGCGCCTGGCGAATCACGCGCGTCATCGCGTCGAGCTGGAAGTGGCGCGCCATGCCGCGCAGGTTGTTGACGAAGGCGGCCTGCGTCGGATCGTGGGCCTCGATCGCGTCGAGCTGGCGCACGATGCCGCGGAAGTAGCCCAGGCTCACGAGCTCGTCGAGCGCGCGCAGGCGTTCGACATCTGGCAGCGCGCCGTCGATCGGGAACAGCGCGTCGGGCACCGCAGGCGCGACCGGCTCGGCGCTGACCCACTCCAGCCGCAGCCGCGTGCCCAGCCAGTCGAGCAGTTCACCGATGCGCACCGGCTTCAGGATGAAGTCCTCGATCGAGATGCCGACGTCGTTGTCGAGCCCCTTGTCGAAGGCGTTGCCCGAGACGATCGCGATCGGCGCGGCGCTGAGGGCCTGCGCGCGGATCGCGCGCACCGTGGCCCAGCCGTCGATGCCGGGCATCGCGAGGTCCATCAGGATCGCATCAGCGCGCTCGGTCTCGGCAACGTGCTCGGCGAGCCACGCCAGACACGCGTGGCCCGACGCGACGGTGTGGATCTCGAAACCCAGCGGCTGCAGCAGGTTGACGAGCAGCTCGCGCTCGACCTCTTCGTTGTCGACCACGAGGATGCGCCTGCGTTCGCCGAGGTAGGCGGTGCGCGCCGCGCGCGGCGGCTCGGGCAGCAACCGCGCGCCGTGCACCTCGGGCAGGAACAGGCGGATACGGAACACGGTGCCGTGCTCGGGCGCCTCGACCACGCTGCGCACCGTCATCTCGCCGCCCATCAGGTCGGTGAGCATCTTGCTGATCGTCAGGCCCAGGCCGGTGCCGCCGCCGGCTTCGTTGCCGCGCGCGAAGGGCTCGAACATGTGCTCGATCTCGCCGGCCGGAATGCCGGGGCCGGTGTCCTCGATCTCGAACACCGCCATCTCGCGCGCGAACGACACGCGGAACTCCACGCGGCCGGCCTGCGTGAACTTGACGGCATTGCCGAGCACGTTGATGAGGATCTGGCGCAGGCGCTTTTCATCGGCGCGCACGACCTCGGGCAAGGCATCGGCGACGACCCGCCGGAAGGCGATGCCCTTGGCCGCGGCCTGCAGTTCGAACATGCGCACGATCTCCTGCATGCAGTCGCGAAACCGCATCGGCTTGTTCTCCAGGCGCAGCTTGCCGCCCTCGATGCGCGCGATGTCGAGCGTGCCTTCGATCAACGACAGCAGGTGATCGCCGCCGCGCCGGATCACCGTGACCGCCTGGCGCCGATGCGCCGGCACCGAGGCGTCTTCTTCGAGCAGCTGCGCGTAGCCGAGGATGCTGTTCAGCGGCGTGCGCAGCTCATGGCTCACGGTCGTGATGTAGCGGCTCTTGGCCTGGTTCGCGAGCTCGGCCTGGCGCATCGCGCCTTCGGCCTGCAGCTTGGCCTGCTGCAGCTGCTCGTCGGTGCGGCGGTGCGACTCGATCTCGCGCCGCAGCGCGTGCGTCTGCTCGTTCAGCGCCTGGGTCTGGCGGTTCGATTCCTCCTGCGCCACCTGCCGACTCTTGTGCGTGAGCACCAGCCACCACGCGACGATGCCACTCACCAGCAGCAGCGCGGCGAAGGCCTTGATGAAGCCCAGGCGCAGCGCGTTCGCCGAGGCGCCATCGCTCAGCAACGGCACGCCCTGGTGGTAGAGCATCGCGAACAGGCCGGCGAGCAGCGGCACGACCACCGCAAT